>Ga0209268_1000016_pt1 | contig 87868 bp, 101 predicted proteins | sample GraSoiAngelo_143_FD_185900 | JGI IMG/M metagenome (GOLD analysis project Ga0209268, IMG submission 185900) | Grasslands soil microbial communities from the Angelo Coastal Reserve, California, USA - 14_1009_02_30cm (SPAdes) (version 2) | ecosystem: Environmental > Terrestrial > Soil > Grasslands... | reverse complement strand
TCCGCGGCCATTTGCTCGGTGGCGTGAAGTAACTGTCGATCTTCGACCCGCTCCGATATCCGTCGTCCCGCTCGAATTCGACGGTGACCTTCTTCCCGAGCCAGTGGTCGAGCATCGCGCGGGCGTATAGCTCGAACGAGGAACCCGGAGGCGGCGTCCGGGCGGCCTTCGTCATAGTCGGGTCCGCATGCGAGCGTGCCGTAATGATTCTTGCCTCGCCGATTCATAGCTACAAGATAGTCGTATCCGCGCAAGCCTTATCCGTCCGCCGTGCGTACAAGGGGCGGGGGAGTTTCGAAGATATGGCGCGCGCCCGCAAGGAGGCGAAGTTCGAGGTTTTCGGTCAGGAGATGATCGAGAAGGTCGTCGCGAAGAGCGGCAGTTCCGGCCGGGTGTACCTACCTCCGGACTGGATCGGCAAACGGGTGAAGGTCATCCGCGTGGACTGAGGCCCGCCATGGTGAGCCGTTTCGGACCGAAGGACTTTGCCGCATGCGGCCGCTGCGGTAGCGGGCAGGTCCATCCGAAGCTCCTCGTGATGGGGCCGATCGCGGGGATCGATAGCGACAGCCGCACGTTCGTGTGCCGCGCGTGCGGCCACGAGGGACTTCCCATTTTCTTCGATACGCCGGACGCGCGGGCGCAGTTCGAACGGGAGAAGAAGGGGTTGTGGGCCGCGGAGCCGAGCGCCGCGAAGAAGGGAGTCCTCACGATTCCGATCCTCCCGATCCAGACCGACCCTCTGATCGCCCTGAGGATCCTCGAGCATCTGCCCGTCCGCGTCGCCACCGTCACGGGCGTCCGTTGGGAGGACGGCCAACTGAATCCGACCGCGTACCGGGCGTCGTTCCAGGAGTACTGGGACGCGATTGGTGGGCCGCGGTACAACGCGGCGCGCGTGTTCCTGCTCGACCTGTCCGGCATCAATCGCGCGAATCCGAACTTCGAGGTCACGCGGCATCTGGTGAAGCGGTGCGACGTCTGGCTCGATTCGGGCGGCCGCGAGCCCGAGGAGGTCATGGACGGCTACATGCTCGACGTGGAACGGGTCGTCGCCGGGACGAAGACGTTGGCCTCCATCGACGCGTTCGCCGGGCTCTACGCCCTTTCCACAGACGTCCTCCCGTGCATCGACTGGGACGGCAAGGTCGTGTGGCGAGGCGGACGCGAGGGCCCCACGGATCTCCGTGAGGCGGTGAACCGTCTCCGATCGATTGGTTTCCCGTCCGTCTGCGTGGTCGATCTGCGCCGACTCGGGACCGAGCTCGGGCCCGATCCCCTTCTCCTCGAGACGCTCCAGGGGTTGGACCTCGAGCTCTATATCGGCGGAGGCTTGCAGGAGTCCGATGTGATCCGCCTGGGAGAGAGCGGCTTCGCGGGAGGGCTGGTGGATCCGTACACGCCCGTGATTCGGGACCTCCTTGCGAAGGCTCCCAAGGCTCCCACCACGACGGAGGCGAGCGCTCCCACGCCCGCCCCTCGGACCACTCCGGCACCCGGGTCCGTTCCGAGCTCCGGTGGAGTCCACGTAAGGCCTTGAGGCGAAGGAAAGCTCGCAATCCGCGAACACGGTCGGCGGATCTACCGAGCGACGGGAGGACCGTTCATGAAGGTTGCCGAGAAGTTATATCCCCTCCGGGAACGTCGCGGTCGAGGGGGCAGTGATATGGCAATCATGTTCGACGGCAACTTCTTCCTCGCCGTGATCGCATCGACGATTCTGAGCTTCGTGATCGGCGGCATCTGGTACGCGGGCCCCGTGTTCGGGAAAGCCTGGATGGCCGCCCTCGGGAAGACCGAGGCCGACAAGGAAGCGATGCGCAAGCAGGCGCCGAAAGGGTTCGTGGCGGGATTGGTCGGCGCGTTCATCGCGTCCTTCGTGCTCGCCCTGTTCCTTGAATATGGCCGTCAGGCCAACGTCGGGTTACCGGCCGGAGTCCTTGGAGGCCTCGTAGTCGGGTTCCTGGTGTGGTTCGGATTCCTCCTGACAACGGGCGTGTCCGGCGCGATCTTCGAAGGCCGCTCGAGCAAGCTCCTCGGCATCAACCTGGGATTCGCGATTGTGTCCTACCTGATGATGGGCGCGATCCTCGGGATTTGGCTCTGACGAGGAACCTCGGAAAGGTCAAGGTCGGACCCACGCTTGCAGGGTCAGAGGAATCCGACATGTCCCTGCGAAAGGTACCGCGGCCGTTCGACCTGCACTGGGGAAAAGGCGTGATTGCCGAGGAAGCTTCCGTGGTCACGCCGTTTCACGAACCGACGATCCAGCTCCTCGCGTTCGAGGATGGCTCGAGGTCCCTCCGATTCTGCGCGTACCACAAGGGGTCGTTCGCCCGGATGCCTTTGATCGTCGGGGAGGAGAACTTAGAAGCCCTCTCGAAGGAGGTCAAGAGGAGCCCACAAATCCGAAAATTGCTGAAGAAGCTCGTCGATTGACGTCCGGAAAACGAGTACGCCGCCTAGACTCGTTCGACGTCGATGCCGACCTTTCGGACGACGTCCAGGCCCTCGTCGGAGCGGTAGGTCGCTCGGTAGTAGACTTTCGAGACGCCCGAATTCACGATCGCCTTGGCGCATGTGATGCAAGGCTGGGCGGTGACGAAGACCACCTTACGGGGATCGTTGGCCCGCACCTTGATGAGGGCGTTCACCTCCGCGTGGACGCAGCCACAAAGTCCTTGTTGGTCCGCGCGACAATCGTCATGGGACAGTCCTTTCGCGGTCCCGTTGTAGCCGAATCCGTAAATCTGCGTCATGTCCTCCGAGGTGATGACGCATCCGACCTGGAAACGCTTGCACGTCGCCCTCCTCGTGAGCGACATGGTGAAGTCCATGATCAGGCTCTCGAGGCTCGGTCGTTCGATCTTCCCCATCAATTGGCCCCCGGGCCGAGAGCGGAGGAACCCGGCGGTCGCCTTAAGGTTTCGGAACTTTCGCAGGTGCGGACTCCGACGTCGCAAAGTAGTATCCAACATTGACTCCGATGGTCTGGCAGGACGAGCGGAAAGGATGTCGACTCTTCATCGGGTTGCGCCGTTTGGAACTTGTCATCGGAGGTCCCGGACCGGGTGGAGACAGAGGGAGAGAGCTTCGGACGGTTCCTCGAGGTCGGTTCCGTGAAGTCGAGTTTCGCGCCGCCTAGGAAAGACACCCGGAATCAGGGATTGCGGCCCAGCCGGAACCGGCGGCTTCCCATGGGCCGCCTCGATTCTTTCCGCCGCCGGTCGAGCAGGAACCAGGCGATTCCCGCCGCGGCGGCGAAGGAAAGGACGGCGGTGACGACCAGCGATCGCGGGAGGTCGCTCCCCGCGGGCACGATTCCCCCATTCGCGGACACCGTGACGGCCACGGTCGCCGTTTCGATGTTTCCCGCTCCGTCCGTCGCACGCGCGTAAATGGTGTGGTCTGCCACCGTCAAGTTGATCGTCGCGGTCCAAGAAGCGGTACCCGAAGCTTTGCTCCAATTCAGCCCGTCCGTACTCACCTCGACCAATGCGAGTCCCACGTTGTCCGATGCGTTTCCCGTGACCACTGTCGGTCCCGCGGGGAGGGAGGCCCCTGCCACAGGGGAAAGGATCTGGATCGAAGGCTTGATCGTGTCCGTTCCAAGGCCGGATGCCTTCGGCGTCGCGGCGACCAGGGGGCTCCGCGGGCCTTCTCCGATGGAGTTCACGGCAGCGACCGCGTAGTAGTACGTCACGCCGTTCGTCAGGCCGCCGTCGAACAGGGAGAGGGCGCTCGCTCGGGCAAGGACCATCAGGCTGTCTCGGGAGACGCCGCGATAAATCGTATAATTCTTGATGGGAGAGCCGCCGTTCGCGGCCGGAGCGGACCATCGCAACGTGACCACGCCGCTCCCGGCCGTGGCCGCGAGATTCCGGGGCACGCTCGGAACCGAAGGACCTGCGGTCGGAGACGCCGAAGCCTCATTTGACTTCGTTCCCTCGCCGACGCGGTTCACGGCCGCGACGCGATAGTAGTACCTCACGCCATTCGTGAGACCTGTGTCGGTGTACGTGTCCACGTTGCCCAACGTCTTGACCAGCGACGTCTGTCCCGACGTCGTCCCCCGATACACTCGATAGCTCGTCACGGGCGCTCCGTTGTTCGGGGCGCCCGACCATTGGATCGTCACGTTCCCGTTCCCGGGGATGGCCTGGAGGTTGCCAGGAGAGCCCGGGACGGTCGCGGGTTTCGCGGAGACTTCGCTCGACGGCGGGCCCTCCCCTATGGCGTTGATGGCCGTCACCACGTAGTAGTATCGCTGCCCGTTCGCGAGGCCCGTGTCCGTGTACGTGGTCACATTGCCTAGGGGGACGAAGAAGGACCGGTTGCCGCTGTTCGTCCCTCGGTACACGGTGTAACCCGTGACCGGCGACCGGACATCCCAGGGCGGCGGCGACCAGGTGAGGGTCATCGTGCCGTTCCCGGGGGTCGCCACGAGGTTCTGCGGGGCGTCGGGAACGCTCGGTCCTGCCACAGGCGTCGCCGAGACTTCGTTCGAGGAGCCGCTTGCACCGATCCCATTCACGGCCGTCACGTAGTAGTAATAGGTGACGCCGTTCGTCACCGAGGAGTCCGGGTAAGAGAAGACGGCTCCGACCGTCGCCAGCAACGACTCGCCTCCGGATGCCGTTCCCTGGTAGATCTTGAAGTTCGTGATCGGCGAGCCGCCGTCGGAGGACGGTGCGAGCCATGTGAGAGTGACCTGGGCCTCGCCGGGGGTGGCGTTCAACTGCCTCGGGGGACTCGGGACCGTCTGGCCAGACGTCGGCGTGCCGGACGCTTCATTGGACCGCGGACCTTCCCCCACCGCGTTGACGGCGGTGACCTTGTAGTAGTATGTCTGCCCATTCGTGACGGCGGAATCCGTGTACGAAAGGACGTTGGGAAGGGTGGCCAGGAGGGAGAGTTGCCCGGAGATCGTCCCCCGATAGACCTTGTAGTTCGTGATCGCGGACCCGCCGTCGGAAGAGGGAGACGACCACGCGAGGGCGACCGTCGCATCCCCCGCGACGGCACCGAGATCTCGAGGCGCGCCAGGGGCGGTCGTGGGGGCGATGGGAGTCGCCGATGCTTCGCTCGAACGGGGACCTTCTCCCACGTTGTTCAGTGCGCTGACTTCATAGTAGTACGTCACGCCGTTCGTCACCGCGGTGTCGGAATAGGTGAGGACATTGCCGATTGTGGCCTGCGGCGTTTCGCCGCCGCCGGTCGTCGATCGATAGATCCGGTAGTTCGTGATCGGCGATCCGCCGTTGCTACTCGGGGCCGACCACGTCAGGGTGACGGTCGCATCGCCGGCCGTCGCGACCAGGCCTTGAGGCGCACCCGGTGGCGTCGCCGGGGCGGTCGGCGTGGCCGAGGCTTCGTTCGACTTGGGTCCCTCCCCCTCGTTGTTCACCGCGCTGACTTTGTAGTAGTACGTCACCCCGTTCGTGAGGCCTCCGTCCGAATACGACAGTTGGTTGCCGATCGTCGCGATCAGCGTCTCGCCGCCGCCGGCCGTTCTTCGATAGATCTTGTAGTTCGTGATCGGCGAGCCGCCGTTGGAACTGGGCGGAGACCAGGTGAGGGAAACCGTGGTGTCTCCCGGTGTCGCGCTGAGCCCCTGAGGCGCACCCGGCGGCGTCGCCGGGGCGCTCGGAGTCGCCGAGGCCTCGTTCGACTTGGGTCCCTCCCCGATCGCGTTCGTCGCGCTGACTTTGTAGTAGTACGTCACGCCATTCGTCACGGTCGCATCCGTGTACGTGGTGACCAGAGGCACCGTGATCAAGAACGATTCTCCGCCCGAGGAGTTACCACGATAGATCGTGTACAGGAGGATTGGAGACCCGCCGTCGTTGGAAGGCGGTTGCCAGTTCAGGGTCACCTGCCCATCCCCAGGAGTGGCTTGGAGGTTCCTGGGTGCGCCCGGTTTCGTGGCCGGTGCGGTCGGCGTCGCGGACGCCTCGTTCGATAGGGGACCATCCCCGACGGCGTTGACCGCAGACACTTTGTAGTAATACGTATGCCCATTCGTGAGGCCGGTGTCCAAATATGCGAGGATGTTCCCGATTTCCGTGAAGAACGACTCACCGCCGGAAGAGTTGCCTCGATAGATCTTGTAGTTCGTGATTGGCGATCCGCCGTCCGATCCAGGCGGGGACCAGACGAGGGCGATTGTCGCATCCCCCGCAGTCGCCCCCAGCCCCTGCGGGGCGCCCGGGACCGTGGCTGGAGGATTCGGGGTGGCCGAGGCCTCGTTCGAAAGCGGGCCCTCTCCGACGGCGTTCGTTGCGCTGACTTGATAATAGTACGTGACTCCGTTCGAGACCGTCAGATCGATGTACGTCGTGACGAGCGGAACCGTGATCAAGAACGATTCTCCGCCCGAGGAGTTACCACGATAGATCGTGTACAGGAGGATGGGGGCTCCGCCATCGTCGGAAGGAGGATCCCAGGTGAGAGTCACTTGGCCGTTTCCGCCCACCGCCTGCAGATTTTGCGGGGCCGATGGCAGGGTCGGAAGGAGCAAGGGGGCGATCGTCGATCGATCCGAAATGGCCTGAATGTGGTCCCCCGGTCCAGTCTGAATGGAAAGGCCGGCCAACAAGCTTCCCACGAGCGAAGCGCCCACGAACATGAGCGCGAGGATCCATACGGTCCAGAGGAGGCGGGTCCGGTCGGGTTCCCTAGGGAGCTTGGCATAGCTACCCCGGACTGGGTCGGACACGGGGAGGATACGACATCGCCTCGGGCATATCTTTCCCGGTTAGCCTCGAACACAAATGAGCCCCGTGGCCGTTCACGGAACACCGCATCGACCCATGCCTTCCAAAGACAATGGGGGCCTAGGCCCTAACCCTCGGCTTCGCGAGCTCGCGTTCCCGCAGCTCCCTTCGGAGCACTTTTCCGACGAGAGACTTCGGAAGATCGGTGGTGAACTCGACGGCCTTAGGGACCTTGAAGGCCGCGAGGCGTTCCTTGCAGAACGCGACGATTTCGCCCTCCGTCGCGTGCGCGCCTCCCTTCAGGACGACGAAGGCCTTGACGGACTCGCCGCGATACGCGTCCGGAACCCCGATCGCCGCCGCCTCCGCGACCGCTGGGTGCATGAACAAGACCTCCTCGACCTCCCGCGGATACACGTTGTAGCCGGAACACAGGATCAAGTCCTTCTTGCGGTCCACGATGGAGAAGTAGCCGTCCTCGTCCATCTTCGCGATGTCACCGGTCAGTAGCCATCCGCTCCGAAGCACCGCCGCCGTCTCCTCCGGATGGTTCCAATATCCCTTCATCACCTGCGGACCCCGGACCGCGAGCTCGCCGATCTCGCCCGGAGGGACCTCTCGGGACGCATCTTCCGGATCCACGAGCTTCGCGTCCGTGTCGGGGAACGGGATTCCGATGCATTCCTTCACGATCCCGTTGATCGGGTTGCAGTGCGTGACCGGAGACGCTTCCGTGAGGCCATAGCCCTCGACGATTCGTCCGCCGGTCGCGGCCTCGAACTGCTTCCGCACTTCGTTCGGGAGCGGTGCCGCGCCGGAAACGCACACGCGCACGGAACGGAGGTCGTACTTTGCCAGGTTCGGATGGCGGAGGATCGCGATGTACATGGTGGGGACGCCGGGGAAGAGGCTCGGCTTCGTCTTGTCGATCAGTTTGAGGATGGCCCCGATGTCCCGCGGGTTCGGATACAGGATCACCTCGCCTCCCTTCACGATGGAGAGGAGCATGACCGCCGTCAGTCCGTACACGTGGAAGAGGGGGATCGCGCCGAGGACGCGCTCGGGGCCGTGCGCCCCCGTCACGAACCACGCCGCGCACTGGGCGGCGTTCGCGACGAGATTCCGATGGGTGAGCATCGCGCCCTTCGGTGTCCCGGTCGTCCCGCCGGTATACTGCAGGACCGCCACATTGTCCGGATTCGCCGGAGTCTGCACCGAATCGGTAGGCGTCTTCGCGAGGTCCGCGAACCGATGGATCCACGGTTCCTGCGGAATCGAGAGAGGCCAGTGGCCGGCCTTCTGGAGGTCCTTCTTCCTCTTGATCGGATACAGCTGTCGCAGCGGCGTCTTGAGAAACTCCGCGGCGTCGCAGACGACGACTCTCTGGACCTGGGTCCCGGCCTTCGCCTTGGAGACGTTGTGCCAGAACAGGTCGAGGGCCACGACGGTCTCCACGCCCGCGTCGTTCCACAGGACCTCGAGCTCCCGCGGGGTCAGGATCGGATTCGTCTGGACGACGATTGCGCCGGTTCGGAGGACCGCGAAGAAAGCCACGATGAAGTGGGGCGTGTTCGGGAGGAGGAGGGACACGCGGTCGCCGGCGCGAACGCCAATCGACCGGAGACCGGCCGCGAACCGGTTGACCGCGGCATCGAGGTCGCGATACGTCAACGTCTTCCCATAGAATGTGACCGCGGGTCGGTCGCCGTGCTCTCCCGCGGTCCGACGGAGCAAGTCCTGAACCGGGACATCCGGATAGGTGAGGGACCGGGGCAGGTCGGCGGGCCAACGGGCAAACCACGGCCTCTCCAACGTGGCCGTCTCTCGCATCGGTGCAGTATCGGTGGCGCGATAGAAAAAGAGTGTGGACCGGCGCCGCGTGCGCAACGATTATCTCCGTAGTATCCGCTAGTGGCCCGATGCCCCCCACGCCCCGCGTGCGCATCGAAAAAGGAGGACGCGTCGCGGTCCTGTGGATCGAGAACCCTCCCCGAAACACGATGCGTCTCTCCATGGTCACGGACCTGATGTCCCGCGTCCCGGAAATCGAGAAAGACGATTCGATCCGGGCCGTCGTCGTGGCCGGCGCGGGCAGTCTCGTCTTCTCCTCGGGAATGGACATCGAGGAGTGGGCGAAGCTCGCGCCGAAGGAGGCCCAGGAATGGGTGACCCGCGGGCAGGACGCGTTCTGGGCTCTCGAGCACCTCACGAAGCCCACCATCGCCGCGGTCGCGGGCATGGCCCGCGGAGCGGGGGCCGAACTCGCCCTCGCCTGCGACATCCGGATCGCGGATGAGACGGCGACTTTCTCCCACCCGGAGGCCGATCTCGGTTGGATGCCGAGTCATGGCGGCACCGCCCGGCTGTCGAAGATCGTGGGTCGGTCGAACGCGCTCGAGTTGCTCCTCTCGGGAAAGGCGCTCACGGCGCTCGACGCGTTGCGCCTCGGCATCGTGGACCACCTGAGCGCGCCCGGCGAGGCCCTTCCCGAGGCGCGTTCCCTGGCGGAGCTGTTCGCGAAGAAGTCCCGATCTGCGGTGAAGGCGATCAAACGTGCCCTCACGGAGGGGGACGAGAAGCCGTACCGGAATCGCTTTCTCTTGGAGTCCCAGCACGCGGTCCAACTGTTGTGGTCCGAGGAATACCAAGAGGCGATGGCGAAACTGCGCAAAAAAGCGTAGCGGCTAGACCCGAGACCGTCCTCAGGTCTTCTTCAACACCATTTCCCGGGATCCCCATCGTTTCAGTTCGATGTCCACTCCGACGTCCGTGGCCACAAACGATTGGTCCCTCAGGCCAGCGTCTTTGAGGATCAGACGACGCTGCGCGTCGTCCTCGAATCCGAGGATCGTCTGGAAGAATCCGAAGTCGATCTCGACCGCGTCGTCCACATGGACTGCGCCAGTGAGCCGCGTGCCGCTCGCGAGGACGGACCCGAGCATTTCGATGCGGCGCGCCCGCACCCGTTTCAGGAAGCCGTAGCACACGACCCGACCGTCCGCCCATTCGCCGGGGCGCACCTTCGCATACGTGTCGCGCGGATCGTACGCATGGATGTCGATGTAGGTCTTTCGGTCCTTGGGATCGTACGACCACCCTTTCTTCGGGTCCCGGGACACGCGAATCCGGATCTCGCCCTCCGCCTCGCAGTCGCACATGATCGCCTGCAGGATCCGCCCCTTCACCGGGAAGGCGGCTTCGAATTCGAGGCCGGTCTTGATAGGCCGGGGCACACGCATGCGAACCGCCGCCGCGACGATAAACCCGACGACGCGCGAGTTCAAGGTGTGACGGGGCTTTACTATGAAACGTACCCTAGGGGGAGCGGCCATCCCGGAGGAACGCCTCGTCCACAACTACCTGATTGAAGCGGGCCTCGCGGGCCGGATCCCCAAGGGGGTGCGCATTTGGGAGGAGACCCTGCGAGACGGAGAACAGACTCCAGGTGTCGCATACACGCCCGAGGAGAAGATCCAGATCGCACGGTTCCTCGATGAGATCCACGTCCCGATCATGGACGTCGGGATCCCCGTCGTCTCGAAGGAGGAAGCCCGGGGCGTCCGCGCGATCGCGAACGCGGGGCTCGACGCCACGGTCATGGCTGCCGCTCGGACCGTTCGGAAGGATGTCGACGCCTGCATCGATTGCGGGGTCGATGAGATCGCGCTCTTCACCGCTGGGTCCGATCTGCACATCCGGCATAAGCTCGGGATGACGCGGGAGCAGGTGAAAGAAGTCGCAGTCCGAGAGACGGAGTACGCGGTCGCCCACGGCGTCGACGTCTCGTTCGTCACGGAGGACACGTTCCGCGCGGACCTGGACTTCGTCGTGGACCTGTACAACGCGTGCACGAACGCCGGAGCGCACCGTGCGGTGGTCTGCGACACGGTCGGCGTGATGACCCCGCCGGGTATCCGCTGGTTCTTCGGACAGCTGAAAGAACGGCTCGTGCCGACCGAGCTCTCGTTCCACGGGCACAACGATTTCGGCCTCGCGGTCGCGAACAGCCTTGCCGCGGTCGAGGAGGGCGTCCAGGTCCCCCACACCTGTGTGAACGGACTCGGTGAGCGATCGGGAAACGCAAGTTTCGAGGAGCTCGTCCTCGCGCTCGAGGCCTTGTACGAATACGACACGGGGATCGAAGTCGCCCGTCTGTACGAGCTCTCCCAGCTCGTCGAACGGTTGAGCGGCATCCCGGTCGGGGTCGCGAAGCCGCTCGTTGGCCACAACGCGTTCGCCCACGAATCGGGGATCCACGCGCACGGTGTGATCAAACACACCGCGACCTACGAACCGATTCAGCCGGAGCGGATCGGACGGCAACGGACATTCGTCTTCGGGAAGCACACGGGGTCGCTCGCGGTCGCAGAAAAGTTGCGGTCCTATGGGGCCGAAGCGACACCGGATCAGGTTCTCCGGCTCGTCTCGCTGATCAAGGACTTTTCCGAAGCGCGTTCGAAGAAGGATCAACAGGACTTCATCCGGTCCTTCCGCGAACGCGTGGCCCGTCAGCGCGGCGTGACCGACGACGAGTTCCGATCCCTCGCGGAGAAGGCCGGGATTGCCGTCCGGGAGCCGCCGGAATCGCGAGGTTCCGACTAGCCCTGACGTCCCGGCGGATCGATGGGATCGGTCGCGGGAGCTGTGCGGCCGACGAGAGCTCGACCGAGGCCCGCCACGCGGCGGGAGATGGAGACGTAAATGCCCGCGAGCACGATCGCCGAACCGATGAGGTCGACCGCATCGAACTTTTCGTTCCCTACGCCGGCGCCGAGGAGGACCGCGGTGATCGGCGTGATGAGGGCGACGAAGGAGAGAGAGGTCGCTTCCGCGGTCTTGAGCAGCCATTGCCAAGTGACGAACGTGACGACGGATCCTGCGAGCGCAAGGAACAGGATCGCTCCAATGCCCTCCGGCCAAGAGGGGACGTGCCAGGATTCACGAGCCCCTAGCGAGACCACCGCGAGGCTCGCGGTCCCAACGGCCATCGCCGCCGCATTGAACGTGACCGGGTCCATTGCGTGGCCCCACCGTTTGATGGCGACGGTCGCGAAGGCGGCGCAGGTCGCAGAGAGGACGATCGCGAGCATCGGGAACGCCTTATCGAATCCCGCGGTCCCGATTTGCCCGCGGAAGATCAGGAGGATCCCGCCGAAACCGAGACCGATTCCCGCGAGCTTCTGGACCGTCAACCGCTCGCCGGGAAGGACCGCGTTCGCGACGAGGGCCGTCTGCAGCGGCAGCGTCGCGAATAAGATTGCGGAGAGCCCGCTCTCGACCCCGTTGTTCTCGCCCCAGTAGATGAATCCATAGTCCGCGGTGAAAAGGACCAGCCCGACGAAGACGACGAGGGCCCATTCCGTCCGGTTTGCAGGCCATTTCGAGCGGAACACGATCGCCAGCACCGCGAGCGTGATCGACGCCAGCAGGAATCGCAAGGTCGCCGCGAGGAACGGAGGTGCGCCCTGCAACCCGATGCGGATGGCGAGCCACGTCGATCCCCAGATGACGCAGAGCATCGCGAAGGCCGCGCTTCGGAACAACCGAGGCGTCACGGCCGTCCTAACGCTCGCTCACATTTAGCCTTGGTCCCGGCACTCGCGGGCGGGAGTTAGCGGTATCTCGTCTCTGGGTGAGCCAGCTTTATGAGCCGCTCCGGGAATGAGGTATGTTGCCCAATGCCCGGACTCACGATCTCGGAGAAAATCCTCGCGCGAGCGAGCCACGCAGAGGTGGTCCGCCCCGGTCAGATCATCGACGGAGAGGTCGACCTGCTCTACATGCACGAGATGCTCGCGATGGCCCTCCTACCGTTCAACGAGATCGGGACCACCGCGGTGTGGGATCCGAACAAGATCGTCGTCACCTTGGACCACTGGGTCCCTCCTCCGACCCCGGAGATCGCGAAGATGCACCAGACGATCCGCGACTTCTGTCACAAGCAAGGGATCCAGCGATTCCACGACGTCGGGGATCACGGAATCGTGCACCAGCTGATCGCGGAGCGGGGCTATGCGCACCCGGGGGAGCTCATCATCGGGAGCGATAGCCACACGAACATGGTCGGGGCCGTGGGCGCCTTCGCCGCAGGCATCGGGGCGACGGACACCGCGGCCGTGATGGCCTCCGGGCGCCTCTGGCTCCGCGTCCCGGAGACGCTGCGTGTGGACATCCGCGGGACGCTCTCGGAGCGGACAACGGCGAAGGATGTGATCCTCAAGGTCATTGGGACGACCGGGGACGATGGAGCGCGGTATGCGGCCGTCGAATTCACGGGATCGACCGTGAAGGGGTTCCCGATGAACGAGCGGTTCGTCCTCTGCAACATGACCACGGAGATGGGAGCGAAGGTGGGCCTGATCGAGGCGGATCAGGTCACGAAACAATACCTCGCCCACACGGGCCGCCCGTTCCATCCAATCGCTTCCGACGAAGACGCAGCCTTCTCGAAGACGTTCTCCTTCGAGGTCGACGGCATGGGCCCGCAGGTCGCGTGTCCCTCGAACCCCGCAAATCTGAAGCCGGTCGAGGACGTCGAGGGGACGAAGATCGATGTCGCCTTCCTCGGCTCCTGCACGAACGCCCGCATCGAGGACCTTCGGATCGCCGCGGGACTTCTGAAGGGAGAAAGGGTCGCCCGAGGCGTTCGGTTCCAGATCACGCCCGCGTCGCAGATCATTTATCGACAGGCCCTGAAAGAGGGGCTCATCGAAATCTTCATGGATGCCGGGGCGACGTTCACGTCATCGACGTGCGGTCCGTGCTTTGGCGGGCACCTCGGCACGCTCGCGGGTGACGAGGTGTGCATCTCGTCGACGAACCGGAACTACCCGGGCCGGATGGGGTCGCCGCAAGCCCAGGTGTATCTCGCTTCGCCTTGGACCGTGACAGCGTCCGCGATCCATGGGGAGATCACGGACCCGCGAAAGGTGTGACTCCGTTCCGCGGGAGATGGATCGCGGGGTTTGTCCACTCCGGCCAGCGACACGAGGTTTATTGTTCCGGATCCGTTTTCTTGCCTCCGAATGCAACGGCATTTCCGCGGCCGCGTCTGGACGTTCGGGGACGATATCTCGACCGACCACATTATTGCGGGAAAGTATCTCGGGACGACCGATCCCAACGTGTTTGCGGCGCATGCCTTCGAAGCCGTCAATTCGGCCTGGGCCAAGGGCGTCCAGGCCGGCGACCTCATCGTGGCCGGCGACAACTTCGGGTGTGGATCGAGCCGCGAACAGGCCCCGATCGCACTGAAAACGCTCGGCGTGTCTGCGATCCTCGCCAACTCGTTCGCTCGGATTTTCTTCCGGAACTCGATCAATCTGGGACTCCCGGTGCTCGAGTGTCCAGGATTGCGGCGGAAGGTCAACGCCGGGGACGTGATCGAGGTCGACATGGCGAAGGGTGAGGTCCATCTCCCGGACGGTGGCGTCGACCGTTTCAATGCGCTCCCCCCGAACGTGCTCGAGATTCTGGAGGCTGGCGGCCTCGTGGCGAAGATTCGGGCCGAGCGGGCTCCGCGCCGGACGTGACCCGCTACCAGATGCGAACCCGCTCCGTCCGACGAATGGCTTGGCAAGCGTGCGGGGCGATGGCCGCCGAGACGCCGCGGGGATCGATGCGGTGAGATCTTGGTCGTTCCCATGATTGCGACGAGACGAAAACTATAAGCCCTCGTCGGCCACATTCTTCCGGGGGAGTTTCGGCTCGAGGGGCCGAACGAGCTCATACTTCATCGAGTCTAGCGGAGGAGGGAGTGCGCATGAACAGGAGAAACCGGACGATCGTGGCTCTGGCCGCGTTCCTTGTGGTTGTGTCCGTGGGAATCGGGACCGCAATCGCCGTGACGTTGTTCTACCATCACATGCCCGCGGTCAGCGTCGGGCAGACGATGACGCCGAACTGCGATCCGCCCACCGCGAATCCGGCCACTGTGACGATCGGTTCGAGCGGGCAAATTACGTTCTTGTGCTCGAGCGCGAGCGCAATTACGGTCGCAGGATCGTCCATCACCGTGAAGCCGATTTTCCTTGACGGAGGCTTCCGCGCACCCTACACCAGCCTGTGGATCTTCCACGCGGGAGGCGGCGTGACCGGAAACTGCTCCACGCGGACGGGTGCCGTGCAGCTTCAGAATAACACGTTCATGACCTTGGCGACGGGCGACTACAACTATTGCGCCGAATATGTGGATGTGGGAACAGCGGGACTACGCTCGTTCGTCTGTCGCTGGGAGGCCTAAGGAGCTAGGGCCGGGGTGCGCGGAGAACGACCCCGCCTATTCATCGTATCCGATCGCGAAGCTTGAATTCGGACCCGTGCGCCGATACGGCATCTAAGCAGGGCGAAGTTCCCGAGGATTCTCCTCGCCCGTCTCGACCTATGGATCCCTAACGCGACTCATCTTCCGAATCCTTATGCCGGTCGTCTCCTTCTCGCGGCCGGATGGCTTACACGTTGGTCCTCCTGCCCGGCGACGGGACCGGACCGGAGGTCATGCGTGAGGCCGTGAAGGTCCTGAAGGCCGTCCAGGACTCTTTCGGCGTGTCGTTCGACACCTTCCCCTTTCCCGCGGGCGGTCAGTACTACATGGACACCGGGGCCGAGTGGCCGGACGGCGCGTTCGAGTCCTGCAAAGCCGCCGACGCCATCCTCCTTGGGGCCGTCGGCCTTCCCGACGTCTCCCTGCCGAACGGCGATCTCGCGGGCGTGGGCGTCGTCTTCGGCCTGCGGTTCGGCCTCGATCTGTACGCGAACGTCCGGCCGACGAAGCTCTACCCGAACGTCCTCCATAAGGTCCACGAACACTTCAAGCAGGTTTGGGAGCCGGGCAAGGTCGACTTCGTGATCGTCCGGGAGAACACGGAAGGATTGTACACGCCCGCCCGAGGGTTTCTCTCCCGCGGTGGGATCGACGAACTCGCGGTCGACTCACGGATTATCACGCGGAAGGGGGCGGAGCGGGTGATTCGATACGCCTTCGAGCTCTCGACGCGGCGAAAGGGAGCTCCGTCGGATGGAACGCACCGCGTGACGTGCGTGGACAAGTCGAACGTGACGGCGGGATGCAAGCTTTTCCGGCGGATTTACGACGAGGTCGCATCGGACTATCCAGGAGTCCATCGGGATTACGCATACATCGACGCGTTCCAGCAATGGCTCCTCCGTTCGCCGGAGGCCTACGACGTCGCCGTCACGTCGAACGTCTTCGGGGACATTGCGACCGACCTCGCCGCGGTCCTCCAAGGCGGGATGGGCATGGCCGCCGGGGGAAACATCGGCGACGCGCACGCGATGTTCGAGCCGATTCACGGGAGCTCTCCCAAGCATGCGGGCAAGGACGAGGTGAATCCGATCGCCATGATCCTCGCGACGCAGATGATGCTCGACTGGCTCGGCCGAAGGAAGAAGGACGCAGCCTTGCGGGAGGCCGCGACCGCGGTCGAGATGGCCGTCGAGCGCCACCTGGCCGAGGGAAAGGCTCTCACGTACGATCTCGGCGGCAAAGCCCGCTGCAGCGAAGTTGGGTCCGCGATTGCCGCGGCCATCCCGAAGATCGCGAAACGGAGCGCCTAGGCTACCGCTCCCGCCATTCGTATAGCCCCCACGCCGCGGCGAGGCCCACGGCGGTGGAAAGGACCAGAAGCCCTCCGTCTACGGCGAGGTTGGCGGGGCCTCCGAGCCCCAGGGCCCCTTGGACGAGTAGGGCGGCGTAGGTGGCGGGCAAGAGCCGCGCGACCCCTCCCCAGACGGGCGGGAGGATGGAGATCGGATAGTAGAGGGGCGACAGGATCCCGAGCAGTGTGAAGAGCAGGTTGCCCACCGGCCAGACCTCCCGCTGGCTCCGGAGCCGGGTCGAGACCGCGATTCCGATGGCGGAATAGAGGACCCAGATCGTCAGGATGCATCCGATCAGCACGAGCCATCCCCCGAGGGAGACGTAGGTCACGTTCGCGAGGATGACTCCGAGGACGACGAGGGCCGGCATCGCAGGGATGAGATTCGAGAACGCGACGCCGAACAGGTAGCGGACCTTGTCGTGCGGCGAGGCAACGAAGATGTCCTGAAGCCGGAGTTCGATCCGGAATACGGCGGAATCGGACAGGCACCAACTACCGATGTTCTGCGTCGAGAAGAGCATCGCACCCGCGACCTGCAACGGGAAGTACTTCGGCGGCGCAATGACGGAGAGGAAGTACAGGAAGAAGAACGGCTGCAGGAGGGGCACGATGGCCGCGGCGGGACTGCGCCAGACCCACCTCCATCCGATCCAGGCCCAGGCAGGGAGCACGCGCCCCCGTTGTGGCTGGGAACGGAGCTGGACGTCGGTGGCCATGGTCAACGCTCCCGGGCCATCCTCCGGGCCCAGTAGATTCCAAACACGAACAGGATCACGGCCTCGGCGGCGAGGGCGACCGCGGCGACCGTCCCCTCTTGCCGAGTCACCGGCTCGAGCCCAGCGGCCGCGTTCACCAGGATCGCGGCGGCGCTCGTTGGGACGATCAAGACAAGCGACCGCCACTCGATGGGCACCTTGCTCAAGGGATAGAACACGGGGGGCAGGATGCCGAACAGGTTCGTGAGCAGCGCCGAGTAAGGCCAGATCGTCTTCATGTCCTTGAACAGGGTCGAGACGACGTAACCGATCGTGGACGAGACCGCCCACACGGCGAGAAGGCACACCGCGAGCGTGAGGCCCGCCACGAGGCCGAGCGGGTGAATGAGTTCCAAGATGCCGAGGACGACCAAGCTCGGCGGCAGATAGGCGACCAGCATTCCTCCCGCGATTCCGACGAAATATCCTTCCGGCGACAGAGGGCTTGCGTGGTACAACTCGTTCAATTTGTGGTCGATCCGGATGTACGCGGCCTCGTTCAGGACCCGTTGTCCGATCAGGAACATCGAGTACACGAGGGCGCCGATCAACGTGACCGGCAGCAGATCCGCCGCGAGGATGGCGACGAACACGATCAGCGCACCCGGCGTCAGCGTGCCGGTCACGATCGCGAGCCATTCGTGGAACTGCACCCGGATCTCCGTGGCGAAGAAGGCGCCGGAGCCGGACCAACGGAGTCCAAGGGCCATGCGATCACTCGGCGTCGATCGATCGGCCGACGATCGTCAAGAACGCCTCCTCGAGGGTCACCGGACCCACCGTCGCCGACAGGCGGTTTCGAAGGGCCACGTCCATGATCTCGTGGATTCGCTCCGGCCCTGTGATCACATACAGGGCGTTCCCCTCTTCGACCAGCTGGCCGAAGGCCTCGAACAGATTCCGTTGGTGGCCCCCGTCCTCGATGGAGACGCGCAACGTCCCACCGATCTGACGTTTCGCATTCTCCGCGGTCCCTTCGAAAAGGACGCGGCCTTCTTCGACGATGTACAACCGCTCGGAGAGCGCCTCGGCCTCGTCGAGGTAGTGGGTCGTGAGTAGGACCGTGGATCCTTTCTGCGTGAGTTCCCGGAGCATGTCCCACACGGCTCGTCGCGCAAAGGGATCGAGCCCGATTGTCGGCTCGTCCAAGAACATGAGCGGCGCCTCGGTCGCCATCACCGTGGCGACCATCGCGCGTTGCCTCTGTCCGCCGCTCAAGGTGACGCTGAGACGGTCACCGACCTCCTCGAGCCCCATCTTCGCGAGCGCCTCTTCGGTACGCGCCCTCGCGGTGTCCCGAGCGAATCCTCGGGCGCGCAGGTAGCAGTAGACTTGCTCGCGGGGCGTGAGGTGGAAGAACGGCTTCCCTTCCTGCGGCACGACCGCGATGAGAGGTCGCACGCGTTCAGGTTCATCGACGACGTCGAAGCCGAAAGCATGAATCCTCCCGGACGTCGGGATTAACAGGGTGGAGGCGATCCGCAGGAACGTCGTCTTGCCCGCGCCGTTCCGGCCGAGGAGGGCCACTCGCTCCCCGCGACGGATGGAGAGGGACACGCCCCGGAGCGCCTCGACGCCCAGCCCCTTTCGGCTGCGGTACACCTTCCGGACGTCCCTCGCCAGGAGGGCTTCCTCGGTCACGGGCCGGTGCAAGCGAAGAGCGCGTATAAAGCTAGATTCCGAGTCGGATTAGGTCCACGATTTCTCGGAGCCCGACGCTTCGCCACCGCCCATCATCGCGAATGCCGCTTGTCGCTTCGCTTCCTTCTCCTGCTCGCTCATCTTAACGGCCATCGAGACGGACCAGATGTGGCCGAACGGATCCTGGAGCTTGCCGTATCGTTCCCCCCAGAATTGGTTCTCGAGCGGCAACGTCGGTTTCGCCCCTGCGTTCAAGGCCTGGTTCCAAAGTTTGTCGACGTCCTTCGCGTTGATGTGCAGATTGACGGTCGTCGCCCCCGCATGCGTCGGACTCTTCGAATCGCCGCCCGGGAACTCATCGGACATCATGATGACGGAATCCCCGATCCGGATCGTCGCGTGCATGAGGGTGCCATCGGGCATCGGAGACCGGTCGATCTCCTTCGCGCCGAACGCCCTCTTGTAGAACTCGATCGCCTTCGAGGCACCTTCGATCACCAGGTAGGGCGTCACGGTGCGCATCCCACTCGGCCTCGCTGGCGTCTGCGTTTTTCTCTGGGCTGGTCTGCGGGTCGATTTCTCTCTCGTCGTTGCGCGCTTCGTGCGTCGTGCCATGTAAAACTCCCCGGGTCGCAAGACGGGTCGGCCACTTAAGGATAACTCACCGTGCCGCGGACGCGGGCTCCGGTCCCAACCAAAGGCCCATGAGGACCTCGTCGACGAATTCGCCCCGGATCCGGACATGCCAGCGGCGGACTCCTTCCTGGACGAAGCCGAGGGATTCATACAGACGGCACGCACGATGGTTCGTGGCGAAGACCGCCAACTCCGCCTTTGCGAAACTCCGCGAGCGCATCCATTCCAGCACGCGTTCCATCATCCGGCGGCCGAGGCCGGCCTCGCGCCAGCCGTCCTGGATCGCGATTCCGATGCCGCCGACATGGCGGTCCTTAGGGAAGGGCCCGGCGTGACAATCCGCCGCTCCGACGACCTCCCCGTCTGCGACCGCGACGAAGAGCACGTTGCGCTCGCCGTCGAAGCCGGAAAGCCACCGTTGCTCCTCCTTCAGGTTAGGCACCTCTTCGAGCATGAGGTAGACCTGTTCTCGGCCGATGCGGTTCGCGTTGCGCATCGTGGACTCCGCGTCATCCATCCGGCCGGGCCGCAGCACCACCGTCCGCCCGTCCCGGAGGGTGAAGGCTTCCTCTCGCATCGGGTCCGCCATGAGGCTCACAGCGGGAACTTGTCCAGGACCTCCGGACGACGCCGCTCCCCGGAGGCCAGGTAGGCCTCCATCTGCTCCTTAACTTGCGGGCTCATGTCCGCGAAGACGTCCCCGAAGAGCGTCTCGATCGGAGGCGGAGGATTCCGTTCGACTTCTTTGATCGTATTCTGAACCAGGTCGTCGAGCTCGGCTCGCAACGCGTCGTCTCGATCCTTCGACCAGAGCCCCTTTAATTCCAGGTACTTCCGCATGCGATCGATCGGGTCGCGCCGGGCCCAGGCCTCGACCTCCTCCTTCGGACGATATCGGGTCGGATCGTCGCTCGAGGAATGCGGGCCCATCCGGTAGGTCACCCCCTCGATCATCGTGGGACCGCCACCGGCCCGCGCCTTGTCCACCGCGGCCTTCGTGGCGGCGTACACCGCGAGGAGATCGTTGCCGTCGAGTCGGACGCCGTCCATGCCGTACGCCCGGGCCTTCTCGGCCAGGGTTTTCGACGCGGTCTGTTTCGCGACGGGGACCGAGATCGCCCACTGGTTGTTCTTGCAGAAGAAGATTGTCGGCGCCTTGAACACGCCAGCGAAGTTCATCCCCGCGTGGAAGTCTCCTTCGCTCGTCGCGCCGTCCCCGAAGTACGTCAGGCTGACGGAGTCCTCCTTGCGGATCTTCGCAGCCCAGGCCGTGCCGACGGCCTGTGTGATCTGCGTCCCAACCGGACTCGAGGTCGTGACGTAGCGGATGCTGGCGGATCCGAAGTGGTTCGGCATCTGACGGCCGTATTGCGGATCCTGGGCGTTCCCGTAGGCCTGGGCGATCAGCGTCTCGAGAGGGAACCCCCTCCAGATGGCGGCCCCGGGCTCGCGGTAGGCAGGGAAGACCCAGTCGCGCTTCTCGAGCGCCATCGCGCTCCCGATCTGGCACGCCTCCTCTCCCGTGCTCGGCACATAGAAACCGATTCGACCTTGGCGTTGCAGCGAGAGCATGCGCGTGTCGAGCGTCCGGACCAGGACGAGGTGGCGATACGCCGTCTTCAGGACTTCCGCCGGGAGCTTCGGTTCCATCTTGGAATCATACGTCCCGTCCACGTCGACGATGCGGAGCATGCCTTCTTCGGTCGTCCTCTCACCCCCGCGAATCTCGCCGTCGTTCCCGGATGACCTTCTCCATGAAAAATTCGCCGGCTCGGTACGACGAGCGGACGAGCGGTCCGGCGGCGACGTAGATGAAGCCCATCGCCTCGCCCGCCTCGCGGAATCGGTCGAAGGCCTCCGGCGGAACGTACTCCTGCACAGGGAGATGCCAATCGCTCGGTCGCAGATATTGGCCCAAGGTCAGGATGTCCACGTTCGCGGCGCGAAGGTCCCCCATCGTCTCGAGGACCTCCTCGCGCGTCTCCCCCAGGCCGAGCATGATCGAGGACTTCGTGAAGAGTCCGTCGCGCATGCCCTTCGCTCCCCGGAGGACGTGAAGGCTCTGCGCGTAGTTGGCGCGGCGGTCCCTCACGACGGACTGGAGGCGTTCGACCGTCTCGACATTGTGGTCAAGCACGTCCACGCCGGCGTCGACGACGGACCGCACCGCCTCGAGGTCTCCCTGGAAATCCGGGATGAGGGCCTCGATGAGCAAGTCGGGACGGCGGGCCTTGATCTCCCGCACCGTCTTTGCGAAGTGGGCCGCGCCTCCGTCGGGCAGGTCGTCGCGATCGACCGATGTGAGCACGACGTAGGTGAGGTCCATTTCGGCGAGGGCGATCGCCACTTTGGTCGGTTCGTCCAGGTCGAGGGCTCCATGCGGATTGCCCGATTTCACCGCGCAGAAATGGCAGCCGCGGGTGCAGGTGTCCCCCATCAGCATGATCGTCGCGGTCCCTCCGCCCCAACACTCCCAGACGTTGGGGCAATGGGCCTCCTCGCACACGGTATGCAAGTCCAGGGAGCGGACGAGGCTCTTCAGGCGACCGTAGTTCTCACCGGCCGGGGGTCGGACCCGGAGCCACTCCGGTTTCCGCTCCGCGAGCATGACTCCCATCTTATCGTCGACTCCGCTTATGAGCCTGAGCCCTCGCGCGCATCGCGTCAGCCGAATCGGAACTCGACACCGTAGGAGCCGCGAGGGTAGCTCCAGTGGATCGCGTCCTTCCCGATGTGCTTGCACACGATGGCACATGCGCCGAGCTCGATGCACCCTTCCGTGTTGTAGACCAACGCGCCCTTCTCCAGGTGGTACACCTTCGAGGGACACACGTACAGGCAAGGCTTTGTCTCGCACGTGCGACACACGTCCGTGTCGACCGTGATGAACGGCTCCTCGTCAAACTCGAACCGGTCCAGGCCCACGCGCTCGTCCACGGTCAGGGGCTTCGAAGCGTCCGCCTTCGGGGGTTCCGGCATAAGGAACATCGTCGAAACCGGGAGCCGGTAATAAAGGGTTGGTGGCCCGTGGAGGGCCACGTTATCAGCGGAGGCAACCAGGGGGAAACCTTCTATAGGATTGGTCCGGCATCGTCGCGCTCGTCCGGCGCAATTCGGCGACGGAAAGGGTTCGTCCCATGCCCGCGCGTGACCGGAAGGCTTCGACGATCGATCTGGCCGAAGACCTGTCGGTCCTCTCTCCCGAACGAGCGAAGGAATTCCTTGTTGCGGCCTTGGAACCCGACACGCGTTCCGGCGTGCTCCGCTTCTCGAAGGTCCCGTCGGTCATCGTCCGCCCGGAGGCGATCGTGAATATCCAACGACAGCTCGAGCAGACGATCGGCGGGTCCTCGAAGGGCATCCTGTACCTCTCTGGGGAACGCAGCGCTCGGGACGGAATGAATCCGTTCGAATCGATCGTGTCGACGCGCGCTCCGCTCACCCTCGCCAACGCGCGGCGGCTCATGGACGCCTCGGCCCTCCTCGGTTGGGGTCGCCTGGAGATCTCCCTCTTCGACCCAGAGAACGGCCGCCTGGTCCTCGCGGTCACGAACAGTCCTCTCGCCCGAGCCTACGGCGCGTCCAAAAAACCCGTGTGCCACTTCCTCACCGGATGGATCGCGGGGCTCGGCCGGAGCCTCCTGGAGCGCGAGGTGCTCTGTGAAGAGACCGCATGCGCCGCGCAAGGCCGCGGACGTTGCGAGTTCGAATTGCGGCCGATCGGTCCTCCCTGACCTTTCGGAGAAAGACTTTTACCCGTCCCGCTTTTCCGAGACGGGAAGCAGGAGACCGTGGAGCGTTTTGATGCCATCGTCGTCGGAGCGGGACCCGCGGGTTCCTCGGCCGCGCTGACCTTGGCGCGCAAAGGGTTCTCGACCCTCCTCGTCGAACGCGGACGGTCGCCGGGCGTAAAGGGCATGTTCGGCGGGCGGATTTATTCCTGGGCCCTCCAAGACCTTCTCCCGGACTGGGCGAAGGACTGTCCCGTCGAGCGCTACGTGGTCCGGGAGAACATGGTGTTCCTGACCGAGGACGCGTCCCTCGGGATTTCCTTCGATTCGACGAAACTCGGGCAAGGCCGGGCCGCGAGCTTCACCGCGGTGCGCGCCAAGTTCGACGGATGGCTCGCGAAGAAAGCCCAGGACGCCGGCGCGACGCTCGTGACCGGGATTCGGGTGGACGACCTCTGGAAGGAGGACGGCCACGTCCGCGGCGTGATGGTCGCTCCGAACGACCGGGTCGGTGCCGATGTGGTCGTGATCGCGGAAGGGGCGACGTCGATTCTCACGAGAGCAGCGGGCCTGAAGGCGGACCTGGAACCGCGCGAAGTGTCGGTCGGCGTGAAGGAGACGATCGAGCTGCCCGCGGAAACGATCCAAGAACGGTTCGGACTCGGGGAGAAGGAGGGCGCCGCGTTCGTGTTCGCCGGCCAGAGCTCCCTGGGTCTCCGCGGCGGGGGCTTCCTCTACACGAACCAGTCGACGATCTCCCTCGGCCTCGTCGTGTCCTCGGAAGACCTTTCCCGCAAGAAGGTCGAAATCCAGGAGGTGCAGAATCGGTTCCGCCTGCATCCCGCGGTCCAACGATGGATCCGAGGTGGCAAGGTGGTCGAATACAGCGCCCACCTGGTCCCGGAACTCGGGGCGGGCATGATGCCCCGGCTCTGGGGGGACGGCGTCCTCGTGGCGGGCGACGCCGCGGGGTTCCTGATCAACAACGGATACACGTTTCGCGGTGTGGACCTGGCGATTGCCTCGGGGATCGCCGCGGGCGAGGCGGCGAACGCGGCCCGCTCCGCCGGCAGCATGAGGGCGGCGAATCTCGCGGCCTACGACCGGTTTCTTCGAGCGAGCAACGTGCTGACGGATCTCGAGCGGTTCCGGCGAGCACCTCTCTACATGAAGAACGAGCGCCTCTTCGACGTGTATCCGCGCATGTTGATGGAAATCGCCGAGCGGCTGTACACCGTGGACGGAAGCGGACAACAGCGACTCGTGGACGCCGTCCTGGAGCAGGCGGCCTCGGCGGACGTCCCGAAACTGAAGATGCTCCTCGACCTGTTGCAGGGAGCCCGATCGATGTGAGTGGCCCTCCGTCCGGGATGCGCCCGATGCGCATCATCGTGTGCATCAAGCAGGTTCCGAAGGCCCAGGAACTCCAGGTCGATCCGGTCACGCAGACGTTGAAACGGGTCGGCGTGCCGAGCGAGATCAACCCGCCGGACGCGAATGCCCTGGAGATCGCCCTCACGTTGAAGGACCGTCACGCGGCTGAGGTCGTCGTGCTCTCCATGGGACCGACCTCCTTCGACGAGAGCCTGGAGCGGGCCGTGGCCATGGGGGCGGACCGATCCGTCCTCCTGACGGACCGCATCCTCGGAGGATCGGATACGGTGCCGACGGCGTACGCGCTGAGCGAGACGATCCAGAAGATCGGCGGATACGATCTCATCCTGACCGGAGAGGAGACGACGGACGCATCGACGGGTCACGTGGGCCCGGGGATTGCGGGCCATCTGGACCTGCCGCAGATCACCTACGTGTCCGAGGTCCGGATTGTCGACAACACGGTCCGCGCGCGCCGGACCGCCGAGGATGGGACGGAATGGTGGCAGACGAACATGCCCTCCCTTTGCACTGTGAACTTTGGGTGCAACAAGCCCCGTTCCCCGACGTTGACGGGAAAGATCCGAGTGAAGCGCGGCGGCGTGATCGTCCACTGGTCCTGCGCCGACGTCGGGATCGACCCGAAGAAGGTCGGGCTGCTCAATTCGCCGACGATCGTCGCCAAGGTCGACACGATCCGGCTCCCACCCCGTGCGGGCCGGATTTTCTCCGGGGACGCGAAGGAGTCCGTCCGCGCCCTCCTCGACGCCCTGATCCGAGACCGGGTGGTCGCCCCGTGACGGACGGCCATGTGCTCGAGGACAAGTCCCATTTCCGCGGGGTCTGGGTGTTCCTGGAGGGACGGGCGGGCGGGCTCCGCGACGTGAGCACGCAGCTGATCGGCGAAGGACGACGACTCGCCGATCTCCGGGGAACCCCCCTCACCGGGATCCTGCCCGGCCACGGGGTCGACGCGCTCGCAGAACGAGCGATCGGGTTCGGCCTCGACCGTGTGATCGTCGTGGACGATCCGATGTTGGAAATCTACCGTTCGCGCCCGTACGCGCAAGTGATGGCCCAGCTGGTCCGGCGGCAGAAGCCGGAGATCGTCCTGTTCGGGGCCTCGAAGAACGGACGGGACCTCGGAGGGCGGCTCCATGCGATCCTGGAGACCGGGCTCGCCGCGGACTGCGTGAAGTTCGACATCGACGCGGATGGCAACCTCGACATGATCCGACCGAGCTTCGGGGGGAAGAGCCTGGCCCACATCTTGTGCAAGAAGCACCGGCCGCAAATGGCCTCTGTCCGGAGGAACGTGTTCGTGGCGCCTCCGCACAATCCGGACCGCCGCGGCGAGATCGTCCACGAACGGGTGGAGCTGTCGCCGCAGGACCTCGATGCAAAGCTCCTCGAGTTCGATGAGTTCACCAAGGAAGGAGGCCTGCGACCGGAGGAGGCGGACATCGTCGTGAGCGGCGGCTACGGCCTCGGAGACCCGAAGAACTTCCAATTGCTCCAGGATCTCGCGGACCGCCTTGGAGGGGCGATCGCGGCTTCCCGAAAGGCCGTCGACAGCGGTTGGGTGCCGAAGACCCTGCAGGTCGGACAGACCGGGATGACGGTACGGCCGAAACTCTACATCGCCGTGGGGATCAGCGGCGCGGTCCAGCATCTGGCGGGAATGCAGGAGTCGGACAAGATCCTGGTGATCAACATCGACCCGAAGGCGCCCCTGTTCGAGATCGCGGACTATGGGATCGTCGGCGATCTGTTCGAAGTCCTCCCGGAAATGATCCGTCAACTCGACGCGCTCAAGGGCGGCGGAGTCGCCGGCCAGCCGGTGCTTCCGGCAGAAGCTCGCTGACGTTCACCCGGCGCAGCGTGAAGCCGAAGACGCCCTGGAAGTGCGCGATCACGGAGGCCTTCACGTCCTCGAGATCGATCGGATGTCCGAGGCATTTCTCCATGGAGGTCATAATTCCGCCGTCATGGCCGCACGGCCGAATCTTCAGGAACTCCCGCAAGTCCGTCGTCACATTGAGCGCAAAGCCGTGGAACGTCACGCTCCGCCGCACCGCGAGCCCGATCGACGCGATCTTCTTGTCCCCGATCCAGACGCCCCGCTCGGGTCCCTCCCGGGTCGCGTCGATCCCGAAGTCGGAACAGGAACGGAGGAGCACGTCCTCGAGGTCCGTCACGAGCCGTTTCACCTCGAGGCGGTCCGGGAGTCGGAGGATCGGGTAGCCGACGAGCTGCCCTAGCCCGTGATAGGTCGCTTCGCCACCCCGTTCGACCTCCACGATCTCCAGGCTCGGATCGAGGACGTCCTCCCGCTTCCCTCGACGGCCGAGGGTCGCGACGGGTTCGTGTTCGACGAGGATCAGTCCATCCGGGATGCGCTCCTCCGCGCGTCGGTCGACGAGGGCTTTCTGGAGGTCCCACACCTCGCGGTACGGTCGACGACCGAGGTCCAGCAACCAGGCGTCCCGGGCAATCACGATCGGACGCTCGCCTTCCGTCGTCGCCAGCATGGTCTCAGCGGTTCAACACGTGGATCGCCTCGCCGAGGGCCGCTTCCGCGCTCTCCATGATCGCCTCGGGCAAGGTCGGATGAGGATGGATCGTCAGGGCGATGTCCGCGATGGTGGCACCCATTTCGATCCCGAGGGAGAGCTCGCTGATCAGGTCGCTCGCATCGGGTCCGGCGATCGTCGCTCCGAGGAGCACGTTCGAGGAGGGGTCTGCGAGGAGCTTCACGAAGCCATCGTACTCGCCGGTCGTGAGGGCGCGCCCGATCGCGGCGAAGGGCACCTTCCCGATCCGGACCTTCCGACCCTGGGCGACCGCCTCGGGTTCCTGGAGTCCCACTGTCGCGATCTCCGGATCTGTGAAGATCGCCGCCGGCAAGGCGCGGTAGTCGAGTTCGGCCGGATGGCCCGCGATGACCTCGGCGGCGATGAGGCCTTCCTTGGTCGCCTTATGCGCGAGGAACGGGGGCCCGACGACGTCGCCGATCGCAAACACGTGCGGGTTCGACGTGCGCAGCTGGCGGTCCACCTTGACGTACCCTCGCGGTGCGAACTCGACCCCCGCCCGGTCGACGTTCAGCTCGTCCGTGTTCGGCCGCCGGCCGACGGTGACGAGGACGCAGTCGGCGCGTCGAGCGATGAGGCCCTCGGGGGTCAGGACGTCGATGACCGTCTGGTCTTTGTCCACGCGCCATCCGCGGGCCTGGGATTTCGTGTGGACCTCGATCCCGAGCTTCTGGAGGCGGCGCCCAACGATCCGGGCGGCCTCCGGGTCGGTCCCCGGGAGGATCTGATCCAGGATCTCGATCACCACGACGCGGGTGCCGAGCTTCGCGTAGAACGTCCCAATCTCGAGTCCGGAGATCCCGCCTCCGATCACCGCGAGGTTCAGCGGGATTCGCGGGAGCTCGAGCGCTTCCTTCGTGCTGAGCACGCGCTTCCCGTCGAACCGGAATGCCGGGAGATCGGAGGGCCGTCCTCCGGTCGCGATGATCGCATCCGTGAACGCGATTTCCTCGGAGCCCGAGGGAGTCCGGACCGTCGCCCGGTCCGGCCCCGTGAAGGACGCATGTCCGGCCAGGACGTCCACGCCGTTCCCTTTGCACAGTTGGCCGACTCCGTTCGAGAGGCGTTGCACCACGGCGCTCTTCCATTGCTGGAGGCGGGCCATGTCCACCTTGACCGGGCCTGTCTCGACCCCTCGTTCGGTGGCCCGTTCGATCGCGTGGACGAGGTTCGCAGTGTGGATAAGCGCCTTACTCGGGATGCATCCGTAGTTCAGGCATTCGCCTCCGAGTCTGTCCCGTTCGACGAGGAGGACGCGCTTGCCGAGTTGCGCCGCGCGAATGGCAGCGGGATAGCCGCCAGGACCCGCCCCGATGACGAGGACGTCGACCTGGCGGACCATCGGCGTGCGAAGGGACGCGCAGCCCATATCCTTTTTGCGTCCGCAGCGCCGGCCCGTGGCGTTGACGGGAGGCCCGCGTTAGAACACTATTCGAGGCCGACGAAAAGGAGGGCGGGGTGCTCGAGGGAGTTCCGGACGTTCTGGACGAAGGCGGCCCCGACGTGCCCGTCGATCACGCGGTGGTCGAACGAGCACGACAGGTACATCATGTCGCGGATCACGACCTGGTCGTTCCGGACGACCGGGCGCTTTTCGATCTTGTGGACGCCGAGGATGGCGACCTCGGGCCAGTTGATAATCGGCGTCGCCAAGATGCCGCCCTCCTTCCCGAGGGACGTGATCGTGAACGTGGAGCCGAGGACGTCCTCGAGGGCGAGGCGCTTCTCGCGCGCCGCGTTTGAGAGTCGCTCGAGTTCCTTCGCGAGGCCCCACAGATCCTTCTTGTCCGCGTCATGGACGACCGTGACCGTGAGGCCTTCGTCCGTCGCGGTCGCGATCCCGATGTGGAAGTATTTCTTCAGCACGATCTCGCCGCGTTCGTCGTCTACGGACGCGTTCAACGTGGGGAATTCCTTCAGGGCACCGAGGATCGATTTGATGAAGAACGGGAGGAAGGTGAGCTTGAGGCCCTTCCGTTCCGCGGCCTCCTTCAGGTGGTCCCGCAGGTGGACCAGTTGGGACATGTCCACCTCTTCGACGTACGTGAAATGGGCCGCGGTCACGTTGGACTTCGCCATCTTTTCGAAGATCCGCTTGCGAAGGCCGTGGATCGGAATCCGCTCCTCCCCGCCCTGCACCGGTCGCACGGACACAGCCGCAGGTGGGGCCAAGGAGGTCGCGGGCTTGGGCGTCATCGCGGGCGTCTGCGCCCCCTTGCGCACGTCGTCCTCCGTGATCCGCCCTTGCGGGCCGGTCCCCCGGAGCGCGCCCAGGTTCACGCTCAGTTCCTTCGCGAGTCGCCGCACGGCCGGCGCCGCGAGGGCCTCGCCGGACGAGGGCGGCGGAGGCGGTGCACTCGCTTTCGGGGGCGCCGAGGGGACGATGGTCGGCCGCCCGGCCGTCGCGGGATTGGTCGGGGCGGCCTCCCCCGCCTCTCCGAACACGACGAGGGTCGCGCCGACCTTCACGACCTCGCCTTCCTTCGCGCGGAGCTGGAGCACCTTGCCCGTCACCGGCGAGGGGATCTGGACGGTGACCTTGTCCGTCATCACCTCCACGACCGGATCATTCTCCCGGATCGGGTCGCCTTCCTTGACGAACCACTTGACGACCTCGCCTTCGTGGACGCCCTCCCCGATGTCGGGGAGCTTGAACTCGCGGGCCATCGGTTTCCTCGTTTCGACACCCGTCGCAAGACCGCAATCGGCTTAACATTTTGCACGGCCACGCGTGTGCCTTTCGGTCTCGAGGCGAATCATTTTATGGGCACCGTCCAATGCCCTCTCGGGGAGGAGTGGGGACGTGGAGGAGTGGCACAGACCGGTGGGCGTGATTTGTGCCCGGCGCTTCGCGCCGGAGAGATTCCCGTCCTGCTCCTCCTTTCTCTGAGGGGGACCTGGATGCGCCGTCCGGCCGGCATCACGGTTCTCGGCGCTCTGGTCTCGTTGGCCGCGCTCATCATGGTCCTGATCGGCATCGCCTCCTTCTTCGTCGGCCTTGCGTTCCTGATCCCTGGGACCCCGATTTCCGGGACCGAGCTGGTCCTGAACGGCATCCTCTACTTCTTCATCGGGGTCGCCTTGGGCGTCGCGGGCGGAGGACTCCTGATGATGCGGCCCTGGGCGTGGGGGGTCGCCCTCATCGCGACGTTGGTGACCCTCGCCTACCTGGGATATCGAGTATACGAACGGTCGAACGCGGGATCCGGTACTACGCTCACTTCGTTGTTGACCCTCGGGATCGTCGCCATCATCTTTGTCTATCTGCTTTCCGCGTCCCGCGCCTTCCGGCGATCCGCTCGCTCGATGTGACCTCGACCGGTCGTCCGGCGGACTCAGAACGCCATGACCTTGTCGATCGCCGCGAGGACGCGGTCCGAATTCGGCAGGTAGACGTCCTCGAGCGCGTACGGGAACGGCGTGTCGAATCCCGTCACGCGGACGATCGGACCGCGGAGGTACTCGATCGCCTTCTCCGCGAGGATGGCACTGATCTCCGCTCCGAACCCGGCGGTCCGGGGGGCCTCGTACACGACGACGGCGCGGCCGGTCTTTTTCACCGACGCGAGGACCGCTGGTTCATCGAGCGGGACCAGGGTGCGAAGGTCGATCACCTCCGCCTCGACGCCTTTCGCGGCGGCCTTCGTCGCGGCCTCGAGGCACACCTGCGCCATGTATCCGTAGGCGATCAGCGAGACGTCCTTGCCCGGCCGACGCACCGCGGCCTCCCCGAGCGGCACGAGGACCTCTCCCTCCGGGACCTCCTCCCGGGAGGACCGGTACAGTTTCTTCGGCTCCAGGAACATGACCGGATCCGGGTCGCGGATCGAGGCGGTCAGGAGCCCCTTCGCCTCCTTCGGCGTCGAGGGGACGACGACCTTCAACCCCGGCGTATGGCAGAAGTACGCCTCGGACGACTGGGAATGGTAGTGGCCGCCGCGGATCCCGCCTCCGAATGGAGTGCGGATCGTCATCGGGACGGTGAACTGGCCTCCGGAACGGTAGCGCATCTTGGCGGCCTCGGAGACGATCTGGTCGAAGGCCGGGTAGATGAAGTCCATGAACTGGATTTCCGGGACCGGACGCAGGCCGTACAAGGCCATCCCGATCGCGGTGCCGATGATCCCGCCTTCCGCGAGGGGCGTGTCGAAGACGCGGTCCGGGAACTCGTCCAGGAGGCCCTCCGTGCATCGGAAGACGCCGCCATTCCGGCCGACGTCTTCTCCAAGGACGATTACGCGGTCGTCTCGCCGCATCTCTTCGCGCAACGCGTTGTTGATCGCCTGCACCATCGTCATCGCCGGCATGTTCACGACCTCGTGGCGTAGTATTCCTGGTACGGATCTTCGGTCGGAGTACCGCCCGGGAGCCGCCCCTGCATGTCCGGATCATCTTTGAACGGCCTCAGGTCCGGGTCCTCGTCGAGCCGGTCCCGGAGATCCGGTTGCAGTTCCACGGCCCTCGCGAATTGCTCGATCACCTTGGACTTGTCTCCCATCCGGGCGGCGATGCGCGCTAGGTTGAAGTACGTGCTCGCCCGCGTCGGCTCCAACCCGACAGCGTGCTCGAACGCCTCGAGCGCCCCGTCGAGATCGCCCGCGTGGAACAGGTCGTACCCGAGGCTGTTCCAGCCCTGCGGGTTGTCGGGGTCCGCGTCGCACAGCAGGCGGTCGACCCGCGCCGCCTCGGCGTAGTCGCCTTCCGCCCCCAAGCACGCGGCCGCGAGGGCGCACGCGTCTCCGTCCACCTCGCCCTTCCGTTGCAAGAGCGGCCGGACGAGGGCGAGGGCCTCCTTGGCACGGCCTTGCTTGAACAGCTCGTGCGCCCGCTGGAGCCCCGAGGCCGACGACGGTGCGGACACGGGAGCGGCGGGCCCTTTCTTCGGCGTGCGCTCACCTCCCGCGAGGGGCGAGGAAGGCGTCCCGCTGATCCCGCAAGTGGTCGGGCATGTCCGCGTACACGTCCGTGAAGAGGGTCTCGACCGCGGGGGGCGGGGCGCGCTCTGCCTCCTGGATCGCCCGGGTGATTTCGTCTCCGATCTCCTGTTCGAGCCGGGCCTCTCGCCCGTCGTCCCACCAGCCGGCATGCTCGAGGTACCTCCGGTAGCGGGCGATCGGATCTCGCGCGCGCCACAGGGCGACCTCCGATTCATCCCGATACCGAGACGGGTCGTCACTCGAGGAATGCGGGCCGAGCCGGTACGTCACTGCCTCGATCATCGTGGGGCCATGGCCCTCCCGGGCGCGACGGGCCGCGTCGCCGGTGGCCCGGAAGACCGCGAGCGCGTCCATGCCGTCGACGCGGACTCCGTCGAAGCCATACGCGGGCGCTTTCTGCGCGAGGGTCGCGGAGGCCGTCTGCTTCGCGACGGGGACCGAGATGGCCCACTGATTGTTGTTGCAGAGGAACACGGTCGGCGTCCGGAAGACGCCCGCGAAGTTCATCGCGGCGTGGAAGTCCGCGGTGCTCGTCGCGCCATCTCCGAAGAAGACGAGGACGGCGTGCGGCTCGCCGCGGAGCCGCATGGCCCACGCGATGCCGACCGCGTGGGGGATCTGTGTCCCGACCGGCGAGCTGATCGAGAGGTAGTTTCCCTTCCGGTAGACATAGTGGCAGGGCATCTGACGGCCGTGCACGGGATCCTCCGCATTTCCGATGAGCTGGCACAGCAACTCCTTCAGCGGCATCCCGCGGACGAGCGCCGCGCCGGGTTCGCGGTACTGGGGGACGATCCAATCCTCCGGTTCCATGGCCATCGCGGCCCCGACGATCGCCGCCTCCTGGCCGAGCGAGGGTCCGTAGAAGCCGATCCGGCCTTGGCGTTGCAGTGCGAGCATCCGGTTGTCGAGGATCCGCTGCAGGCTCATCCCGCGGTACAATCGGACGGCGTCCTCCTCCGACAACCCGGGGTCCAGACGGGGGTCTGCCGAGCCGTCGTCACGGATGATGTGGAGGGCATCGACCACGCTGTTCCTCGCACCCCCAGAGGACCGGAGCGACAAAACCACTGAGGCGGCCTTAAGCCTTCCGACCCCGGAATCTCTAAGAGTTTTGCACCGTTGTCCGCGCGGTGATCCGTGAAAATTCCGCTGCGGACCCGCGGTTACCTCGCCATCGTCGTCGCGGCGGTCCTCTTCGGGGTCTGGCCAAGCCTCTCGAAGCTCGTGGTGAATGAGGTCCACCCGTTCGTGATTTCGTTCCTCATCCAGTTGATCCCGGCGGTCGCGTTGTTGCCGAGCCTCCGGCGTCTCCGGGTCGCGCGGTCGGATTGGAAGTTCTTCGCCCTGTCCGGTGTCATCGGAACCGTAGCGGGCCCGATCACCTACTTCTACGGCCTTGAGCGGACGACCGCGTCGAATGCCGTCTTCCTGTCGAACAGCGAATCCCTGTTCACAATGCTCTTCGCGTACGCCTTCCTCGGGGAGCGCGCGACGCGCCGAGAATACGTGGCCCTCGGAGGCATCGCGGTCGGCGCGTTCATCGTGGCCACCGAACTCCGGTTCGGCGATGTCCAGTTCCTCCAGTTCCTGATCGGAAACCTGATGCTCATCGGAGCCGCCGTTTGTTGGGGCGTGAGCAACACGACGAGTACGGTCCTGCTCCGGCGGATTCCCATCGTCGCATTGCTCGAGATCCAACTCCTCTTCGGGGCAGCGTCCTTCGCGGCGATCCTCGTCGTCTCGGACACGCCGATCGCTGTCCCCATTCACATCCTCCCCGTCCTCGTCCTGCTGGCGGTGAGTGCGGTCGGGGTGTTCTCGGTCCTGTTCTTCTACGCGTTCCGCACGATCGGTGCGATGCGGACCGGCGCCGTCCTGCCGACGTCCGCGCTATGGGGCATCCTCGTCGCCCTGTATCTGTTTCCGAACGAGACCCTGAGCGGCATTCAGATCCTGGGCGGGGCGCTCATGGTCGCGGCCCTGGCCGTGTTCTACCTCTTCCGAGGACCGTCCAAGATAGAAGCCGCGGGCGAAACCTTGAAACCGGACGCGTCGGATGGTCCGGATTCACCGTGATGTCGCCGATTCCGGACGAGACTCCGTTCGCGCGCCTCGCCGAGCTGACCACGAAGCTCGAGGCCACATCGAAGCGCCTCGAGAAGCGCGCCCTCCTGGCCGCCTTTCTGAAATCCCTCCGCCGAGACGAGGTTCCCCCGGCGGTTCACCTGATCGTCGGTCGCATCTTCGCGGAGTCGGATTCGCGCGCCCTGAACGTCGGATGGGCGACCCTGAAGAAGGCCCTCGCGGGGACGAAGCAGGCCACGTTGGTCCCCCGGCCGCTGACGATTCTGGAAGCTACCCGCATGTTTGCTCAGATCGCGGAGGCCCGTGGCCCCGACTCGACGAGGGCCCGCCGTCGCCTCCTGGAATCCCTCCTCGGTCGTGCGTCCGAAGAGGAGCGCGACGTCCTTCTACGGAACGTCTTCGGCGAGATGCGGATCGGCGTGAACGAGGGCGTCATGCTCGAGGGGATCGCGGACGCCGCGGGCGTCGACGCGGAATCCGTTCGGACTGCCCACATGTTCCTCGGAGACCTCGGCATGGTTGCCGAGATCGCACTCTTCGAGGGAGCGGTCGGCCTTCGGTCCCGCGGCCTGCGGCTGCTCGCGCCGATGAAACCGATGCTCGCCGAGATGGCCGAGGATTTGGACGAGGTCCTCGCGGAACACGGCGGTCAGACCGCGGTCGAGTTCAAGCTCGACGGCGCTCGCATTCAAATCCATCGGAAGGGCGACGTGGTCCGCATCTTTAGCCGGCGTCTGAGCGACGTCACGGACAGCCTGCCCGAGATCGTCGCGATCGCGAAGTCCCTCCCGGCCTCCGAGTTCCTCCTGGAGGGCGAGGTCGTCGCCATTAACGCGGACGGGAAGCCCCTCCCGTTCCAGGACCTCATGCGCCGCTTCCGGCGCGTCCACGGGATTGCGGCGGCCCAGGAAGAGATTCCCCTGAAGTTGTACCTGTTCGACCTGCTCCACGTCGACGGGCAGACGCTGATCGACGCGCCCTATCGTGCCCGATGGGAGAGCCTCGAGCGCCTCGTGCCGTCGGAGTATCTCACCGCCCGCAGGATTGTGACGCATAAGCAAGAGATCGAGCCGTTCCTCCAGGCCGCCCTGGTCGCGGGCCACGAGGGCCTCATGGCGAAGGCGCTCGATTCGACGTATTCCGTCGGCAAGCGCGGGAAGAAGTGGTTCAAGATCAAGCCCGCGGACCTCCTGGACATGGCGATCGTCGCGGCGGAATGGGGGAGCGGCCGGCGCGAAGGATGGCTGTCCAACTATTGGCTCGCCGTGCGGGATGAGTCGACGGGCGGGTTCCAGATGATCGGGAAGACGTTCAAGGGGCTGACGGATGCGGAATTCGAGACGATGACGGAACGCCTTCGCGGCCTCGCGACTTCCGAAGAACGGTGGGGTTTCCACGTTCGTCCCGAGGTCGTCGTCGAGGTCGCGTACAACGAGATTCAGCGGAGTCCGCACTACCCGAGCGGGTTCGCCCTCCGGTTCGCGAGGATCGTGCGGATTCGGGATGACAAGGGACCGGACGACGTGGACACATATGCCCGGCTGAAGGACCTGTACAAAAAGCAGTTCGAACGGAAGGGACGCGGGCCGGCCGACCTCTGATCTAATCCCGTCGCGAAGAGACTCGCATTGGGATTCTCCCAGGAGAAGGCACTCTCGCCGATCACGGTCCCTGCTCCGCCGACCTCGGCATCCGCATCGCTCGTTCCGCCCTGGCCGATCGCCGGGGGGCTGGCCGCCATCGTAGTGGCGGTCCTCGCTTGGGTGACTCTCAGTCGGAAGCGACCGCCATGATAGGATCCCAACCCCCAGGTCTCGCGGCCGCGTCAGGTCGGAGTCGCGGCATGCCAACGCCCGATCGGAAGACGGGCGAGTGACCAGGAGGTGGCGTGGACACTTTCGCCTACCTCCCCCGGAAATCGCTTTCACCTCGGCCGGCATACCTCTACTTAGAGGTATGAAAATGGAAATCGGATGTGGTGCCCGCGTTCGCGACTTCGACGGACGGCGGTATTTCTACTTCTGGCATTACGAGCGGGACAACGGTCGATCCGTTCGAAAAGAGGACTACCTCGGTCGAGCGGATTCCGAGAAGGGCCGGTCGGAACTGCTCCGCCGCATGGCCGCGTACCACCGGAGGGCCGAACAGGAGTTCGCGCGGAGGCGAGCCCGGATCGAGAGTCTCTTCTCGAGGGCGGATACCTCCACTTAGAGGTACGCGGCGGTCCTCATTCCACCTCGCCGATGGCGGCCGTCTCCCGCGTCCGGCTCCCCTGTCCCATCGCGGTCAGGTAGATGCCCAAGAGGGCGAGCGCTCCTCCGATCCCGACCGCGATCCCCGGCACTTGCTGGAGGAGGACCCAGGCCAGCAGGCTCGATCCGATCGGCTCCCCGACGAGGCTCAGGCTCACGATCGGCGCGGGGACCCACCGGAGGCTCCAGTTGTACAGCGTGTGCCCGCCGATCTGCGGGATCATGGCCATCGCGAGGAAGAGCCCGAGTTCTCGCGGCACGTTTCCCACGGGGACGAGGCTCTCGCGGAGGATAAGCGTATACAAAAGCAGGACCCCCGTCGCGGTCACGTAGACGACGAACGCATATGCGAGGAGCGGGATCCGCTGGCGCAGGCGACGGCCCGCGAGGAAATAGAAGCCCGCGGCGACCCCGCCGAGGAACGCGAGCAGGTCGCCGACGAGACTCGCGCTTCGAGCGGTGGAGTCCGCGAAGGCGATCACGACGACGCCGCTGAAGCCGAGGCCGATCCCGAGGGCCATCCAGGAGTTCAATCGTTCCCGGAGGACGAAATGGGAGAGCAGTCCGACGAGGAGCGGATGGGAGGTGACCAGGATCACAGACGAGGCGACGCTCACGCTGACTCCCTCCAGCTTCAGGGAGCCTATCCACAGGGTGAAATGGGTCGCGAGGATCGCGCCGACCCCCATCATGCCGAGCACCTCCTTTCGCGTGAGCGCCAGCAGGGAGGCCCGGTTCGCGAGGACGAACGGCACCAGGATTAGGGACGCGAGGCCGAGTCGGTACAGGGCGATCGTGATGAAGGGCGACGTGGACCAGGAGATGAAGATGGCCGAGAAGGACACGGACACGACCGCGAGGGCGATCGCGGCGTAAGGCCGGCCAGGCACGGGGCCGGGACGAACGGGCCTCTATGTAACGCCTGCGGCCGCTCCCTCATGGCGGCGGCGGAGGCACGGGTGGCGGCGCGTGGGGCGGCCCGCGGGCTCGCCGTCGGCGCAGCGTGACGAGGACCGCGATTGCGATCACCGCGACGACCGCGATGCCGATTCCGATGAGCAGAAGCCCGAGCGTGCTGGACTGGTACCGGTACGATGTAAGCTGCTGGTCCGAGACCCGGTTCCCGTTGGCGTCATACGATTCCCGCCGGACGTGGTTCCCTGCGCCCTCGGAATAGTGGTCCCGGTCATGGCCTCCGCCGGAGCTCGTCCGCTGGATGACTGCGACCGAGAAGGAACCCGCGGCGACCGTCGTCGTGTTCTCCGCGATCACCGTGGCACCATAGGCGAATGGCAAGGTGAAGGTCGAATTGGAGAATCGGACGGTCGTGCTCAATGACCACTGAGCATTCACCGCTAGCGGGAACACGGCCTCGGCGAGCGGCGGGTCGTACTTCACCGTGATCGTGGATCCAAGGAAGGTGATGTTTGTCTGGGCAGTTCCGAGGTTGGAGTCTTGGACCCAGCTGTCTTGGACGGTGGCGCTGCCGCCGCTCGGGGTCGTGGTCGTCGTGATGTGCCACACGCTGTATGAGCCCAGGCCGAAGGTCAACATGGACCTTTCGTGAACATCGACGCGGATGGTCGATGTGGCGCTCCCTTGGGTCCGCGTGTAGACCCAGAAGTCCCCTTGCGTCCACGTCGGACGGTTTTGCGTGGCCGCGGCCGGCGGAGAGACGATCAGAATCGACGCGAAGGCGACGGCCAGCACCGTGACCACGGTCAGCGACCTGAGATGGCGCATCGGCAGGCCTGACCGGCGCATGGCGGCAAGCCGGATATGAGATTGTCGGATACTAGGTAACGCATTCTTTAGGCCCGCACGGATATTCCGCGGCAGCGGGTGGTGCCATGGGCCTGGCCGAGGTACGAAAGATCGCGGTGATCGGGGCGGGGACGATGGGCGCCGGAATCGCGCAGGCGTGCGCCGCGGCCGGCTTCCAGGTCGCGATGCGGGACATCGAGCAACGCCTCGTGGACGGCGGCTTCCGGCGGATCCGCGAGCCGCTCGCGAAACGTGTCGAGAAGGGGAAGATGACCGCCGCCGAGGTGGACGGCATCCTGGGGAAGATTCGCGGCGTCGTCAATCTCAAGGACGCCGTGACCGGTGCTCAGGTCGTGATCGAGGCGGTGTTCGAGAAGATGGACATCAAACGGGAACTCTATGCGGAACTGGACCGGCTCTGCCCGCCTGAAGTCGTCTTCGCGTCGAACACTTCCTCCCTGAGCATCACGGAAATGGCGAACGCGACGAAGCGCGCGGACCGCGTCGTCGGCATGCATTTCTTCAACCCCGCGCCGGTCATGAAGCTCGTCGAGGTGATCCGGGGGTCCGAGACGAGTGACGCGACGGTCGCCCTAATCAAGGAACTGTGCACGAAGCTCGGCAAGGACGCCGTCGAGGTGAGGGAATCTCCAGGTTTCGTCGTGAACCGCCTCCTCGTCCCGATGATGAACGAAGCGTTCAATCTGCTCCAGGAGGGAGTCGCGAGCGCCGAGGACATCGACAAGGCGATGAAGCTGGGGACGAACATGCCCATGGGGCCTTTCGAACTCGCCGACTACACGGGCCTGGACATCGGGCTGGACGTGATGGAGGTCCTCTTCCGCGAGACGGGAGACCCAAAGTTCCGACCGTCGACGCTTCTGCGGAAGTACGTGCGCGCGGGCAGGATGGGCCGGAAGACTGGACGCGGGGTGTACGACTACACTCGTACCTAGCTTCCGGCGTTCGAGCCTGTTGCGAGGTTAAAACCCTCCCCGGTTGTGAGCCTCAGGGAGGCGATTCGGGCGGCTCGGGTCCGCTCGGCGGTTGCTGGGGCGGAGTCCATCCGGGAGGTGGCGCCCCAACGCCCGGCCTGCGTCGTCGGACGAGCACGGCTCCGACGACCGCCGCGACGACGAGGACGAGGAGGATGAGCCAGATCCACACCTGGAGGCCGAGGAAGACCGTCGTCAAGAGGCTGCCTGCTTGATACCGATAGCTCGTCAGGTTGTAGCTGCCGGCGGACTGGCCCGAGCTGTTGTGGGACTCGGTTCGAACGGAGTTGCCTGCTTGGGGCGACCAGTAGTTAATGACAAACGAGGTCGAGCCCGCGGCGGTCTCTTTGAGAGGAGATGTCGTAAAGGTCCCCGCGGGCACCGTAATCGACGCGTCCGTTTGAACTTCGAAGTGCGTGGCAAGAGGCATCTGTGTGTATCGGACTGCGCCCGTCGAATTCGTCGTGACGTCCCAGACGGTGGTCGAAGAATCCCAACTGGCTCCGGCCGTCAACGGCCATTGGATGATCTGCGGAGGGTTCCCCGAGATCGACACGTGAGAATTCGCCGAAACGGTGCCAAAGGTCAAATTCACGTCCGCGACGATTTTGACGATCGCCAAGGTGTCTGTGCTGTACCAAATGGTCGCGGGCAGATTGAGGGTGAGGCTCCCAAACGGAATCGTGAGGGTGGCGGCCACGTGGTACGTCGAGTAGGAGGACCCGTTGACGCTGACGGACTCGGTCCCGGTGACATCCATCCGCAGCGTGCCGCTGATCGACGTCCCAGTCAGGGCCGAGGAGTACGCATAGACCCAGAAATCGCCGGACGCCCAGGCCGGGCGGTTCGTCGCGGCCCGGGCTGGGGTCGCGGTGAACGCCAAGGCGGCAATCAAAAGGAGTCCGACGGCCGCGGCCAGAACCCGCAGGCGCGAGTGCATCCAATCCATCGCGACCGGGAGCAGCCCAGGGGTCTATGAGCCTGCCGGTGGGGCACGAGGAACGTTCATCCTCGTCCCCGGCGTTCGCGGTCCTGAGGATTCCATGCCTAGCTTCGTCCGGGTGGAGATGGAGGACCGCTTGGCGATCGTCGCGATCAACCGGCCGGATGCACTGAACGCCCTGAATTCCGCCGTGCTGCGGGAGCTGTCCATGACGATCGAGCACCTGTCCATGGCCGCGGACGTGGGCGCGATCATCCTGACAGGAGCCGGGGACCGCGCGTTCGTGGCGGGGGCCGACATCAAGGAGATGGTCGGCCTGTCCGCGCTCGAGATGCGATCCTTCTCGGAGGCGGGGCGGCGACTCGGGGACACGATGGCCGCGTGCAACAAGCCCATCCTGGCGGCGATCAACGGCTACGCCCTCGGAGGCGGATGCGAACTCGCCCTCGCGTGCGATATCCGGATCGCGTCGGACCGAGCGAAGCTCGGCCAGCCGGAGGTCAATATCGGGATCATCCCGGGATTCGGCGGAAGCCAGCGCTTGCCTCGTCTCGTCGGACTCGGATGGGCCTCGGAGATGGTCTACACGGGGGACGCGATCGACGCGGCGACCGCGGAGCGGATCGGCCTCGTGAATCGCGTCGTGCCCGCGGAGCGACTCCTCGAGGAGACGAAGGCCCTGGCCCGCAAGATCCTCGAGAAGAGCCCGGCCGCCATCGCCCTCGCGAAGGCCTGCCTCCGGTCGGCCTTGGAGATGCCGCTCGCCGCGGGCCTCGATTTCGAGACCGCAGCCTTCGGGGTCGTCGGTTCGACGAAGGACAAGGAAGAGGGCATGCGCGCGTTCATCGAGAAACGGAAGCCGACATGGAAGGGCGCGTGATCAGTACGACTCGAACTCCTCTTGGAGGTCGATCACGACCTGTTCGAGGACCTCTTCGAAGGAGGAGCTGCGGTACTCGCGCATCCCGCCGAGCTCGCTTTGGATGCGGGCGATGAAGTTGTTGGAACTCTTCAGGAATTCCACGTTCACCAGGGACTCTTCCATCCTCGGTTGCTCCGGGAGACCGACGCGGGCGCGTTCTCAATCGGGCGTATCCGAGGTTCGTATTTAATAGTTGCCCGCAGAGTGCTCGACGGACGACCGAGTGCGGCTCACGGGGCCTTCGGATCGCGTTCGTTGCTCCCCTCCGAGGAACCTTTATCTAGCGCGCTCCCCTTCGACGGCCTCCCGAACCGGACGCGGAGTGAATCGTTGGGCAATATTCGGCCGACGTACATCAAGCGAGTCGCGATCGAGCTCGCGAAGCTCTATCCGAACGAATTCACGGCGGATTTCGAGCACAACAAGAAGATGGTCTCCGAACTGAGCGACGTGCGGAGCAATCTGATGCGCAACCGGATTGCCGGATACATCACCCGATACCGGCAGCGCCTGGCCGTCTAGTCCCGCGGACGCCTGCGCCCGGTCCGGGAGCGAATGGACCCAATCCCCCATGTCGTACGCCGTCGAGACACGTGACCTCACCCGGATCTTCGCGGGCAAGAAGAAACGCCGACGCAAGGCGGAGGAGGAAGTCGACGAGAGCGTCGGCCCGGTGACCGCGCTCGACAACGTTTCCCTCAAGATTGAAGAGGGCGAGCTGTTCGGGATGCTCGGTCCCAACGGCGCGGGCAAGACGACGCTCATCAAGATCCTAGCGACACTGCTGCTGCCGACCTCGGGACAAGCCCTGGTGGCGGGCCATGACGTGACCAAGGATCCCTTCCCCATCCGCCAAGTCATCAACATGGTGTCCGGCGGCGAGACGTCGGGGTACGGGCTCCTGACCGCGCGGGAGAACATCTGGATGTTTTCCCAGTTCTACGGTGTGCCGAGCAAGGTCTCCAAGGGCCGCATCGACGAGCTCATGCACATCTTCGGGCTCTGGGACAAGCGGAACGCGAAGGTACGAATGCTGTCCACGGGGCAGCGGCAGAAGATGAACATGATTCGCGGCTTCGTCACGGACCCGGACATCCTGTTCCTGGACGAGCCGACCCTCGGCCTCGACGTGAACGCCGCCCGCGTGATCCGCGAGTACGTGACGAACTGGGTGCGGGGCCAGAAAGGCAAGACGGTCCTACTCACGACGCACTATATGGCGGAAGCGGACCAGATGTGCGACCGCATCGCGATCATTGACAAGGGGAAGATCCTGGCGTGCGACACCCCGGAGAACCTCAAGCGGATGATCCGGACGGAAACGACATTCCGACTGGAGGTCGACGCGATCCGCGACCTTACGACGTTCTCCACGATGCAGGGGGTGAAGAACTTCTCGCACAAGGATGACATCGCCAAGAATCGATCCTTCCTCACGTTCATCCTCGAGGACGAGGGTCCCGTCGCGGAGATCCTCAGCACGATCACGTTGCAGGGCAAGAAGGTCCATTCTCTGCAGAAGTCCGAGCCGACCCTGGAGGACGTCTTCATCAGCATGGTGGGGAGGGGATTCGAGTGAGCGAGGCCAAGGCCCGTCGCTCGGACCTGCGATATCGGATCGGGCTAAACCTCCGGGCCGTCAAGGGCCGGTCCTATCCGCGGATCGTCGGCGCGAACCGCGAGCCATCCTGGATTTTCTTCGAGGCGTTCCTTCCACTGCTCGGGATCGCGGCGTACGTGTTCGTTTATCAGTTCTTCGGAGGCCAGGCGCTCGCGGCGATCACGACGAAGACCACGGCCGCGCCCTGGGGGATGTGCGGGCATGATCCCTGCGCGAATGCGGCGGCACAGGCCGCCGCCGCGGCCGCCGTTGGCGCGAACACGAACGCGCTCGTGGCTTCGGTGGTCCTCGGCGGCACGATGGTCGCGTTCTGGCTCAACGTCCTCTGGTCGATGGCGAGCCAGCTCTACTGGGAGAAGGAAATCGGGAACCTCCAACTCTACATGATGGCCCCCATGAACCGGATGGCCCTGCTCGGCGGGATGGCGGTCGGCGGGATGGTCATGACCTCGATGCGGGCGATCTCGACCCTGGTCGCCGGCGTCCTCGTGTTCGGCGTCATCTTCCAGGTCGCGAGCCCGTTGATGCTGCTCGCCGTCTTCTTCGCGACGCTGATCGCCCTCTACGGGCTCGGGATGATGTTCGCCTCGTTGTACCTGCTCTGGGGCCGCGAGGCGTGGAACCTGTCCGCGCTCATGGAGGAACCAATTTTCTTCTCGAGCGGGTTCTACTTCCCTCTCGGCGGCCTCTTGCGGATTCCCGGATGGGGCCCGGCTATCGCGATCGCGGGTTCGTTCATTCCGGCCTCGCTCGGCCTCGATGCGCTCCGCCAGCTGACCCTTGGTTCGACAGCCTTCGGCAGCAATTTCTGGATCTTCGACGTCACGACGGAACTTGAGATCCTCGTTGGCATGGCGGTCTTGTTCTTGATCCTCGCAAGGTACTGTCTCGCGTACCTAGAGACGCTCGCGAAGCGAGAGGGGAAGCTGACCTCACGGCATCAATGAGCACGTACTGGCGGACGTTCAAGACGGCCGCATGGCTCGGATGGGAGATGGACTCGAACTGGACCGAGCCCTGGCTCTTCGTCCTGTACTCCGTCATTAAACCGGTGGCCGGGGCGTTCATCCTGGTCCTCATGTACATCGTCTTCGTCGCCATCGGTCGGCCCCAGGGCGACACCGACGCATTTTCCTATATGTACGTAGGGAACTCGTTCTTCATCTTCGTCGCCACGGTCCTGTTCGGGACGTTCCAGGTGATCCAGTCCGATCGCGAATGGTACCAGACGATTCGCTACATCTACATCTCGCCGATCTCGTACTACGTGTACATCCTGGGTCGCGCGGCCTCCAAGATCGCGGTCGCCGTATTTGCCGTCGCGATCACGCTCCTTTTCGGCGCGATGTTTCTCGGCGTGCGGTTGCACTTGGCCCTCGCCGATGTCCCGATGTTCCTCGTGAGCACGGTCCTCGGGCTCGCAGTCCTGTTAGCGATTGGGATCTGCCTGGGCGGGATCTCGTTCCTGACAGCGAAGCACACTCATGGGCTGGCGGAAGGCATCCCGGGATTGTTCTACGTGTTCTGCGGCGTCCTGTTCCCCCTCTCCATCTTGCCGACCTGGGGCCAGGCCATCGGCCGCGCCATCCCTCTGACGTATTGGTTCGAAATCACTCGACGACTGATTGCGCCGACGATCACGGTGAACACGACCTTGGCCGGATTCGACCCGCTGACGATTCTCTTGTTCTTGATCGTATCATCCGTGGGCTTCTTCGCGCTGAGCGTCCTGATCTACAAGGTCGGTGAGTACTTCGCGCGGAAGGCCGGCAAGATCGACATGACGACGTCCTATTGAGCCCGCGCACGGGAAGCGCGACGGGCCCTCTGCTCCCGGCGGTACGGGTATCGTTGTACGGCGCCGCAGGCGCCGCACGTCACGACGACGCGACCCTCGCCCACGCGGATTCGCGCGCTCACCGACGGCAGGAGGAACGCGAAACATTTCTTGCAGAAGGACCGTTTGAACGGCGCAGGCACACGGACGTTGTACCGCATGCCGATCCGACGGGCGAGTTCGACATAGCGTCGCGCCCGTTCCGTCCGGCGGTGGAGCGCCTCGGTCTCCGCGAGACGGAACAGGGTCGCCATGCGTTCCCCTGCGATCCGCCGCTCCATGCCGCGGTGGCGACGTTTCGCCATCGGACGGCGCACCGGCTTTGCGGATAAAACACTTCCCGGCGACGAACCTTTAACTATCCTCGGTCCGCTACTGCACGGGGGACACCATGGGCGAGCGCGTGAAGCGCATCTTCCGGAACTTGAACGACGGCGTCGATTTGATCGTGTTCCTGAACTCCGTGGATCCGCACATCGACATGTCCTTCTTCTACGCGACCGGCGTGACGGACGGTTTGTTCGAAGGTTGCGCGGCGTGGCTCACGCCGGACGGTAAAGCCGCCATCACGACGTCCGCGCTGGAAGAGGAGGCGGCGAAGAAATCTGGTCTCCCCCTCGATGTGTTCCGCACCCGCGATGAATCCTCGAAGCTCATCAAGAAGCGGCTCGCGGGGCACCGCAAGATCGGCATCAACGCATCCGAGCTCACATATGCTGCGTTTCAGCGCCTCCGGAAACTGGCGCCACGGGCCGCGCGGTTCGTCGACGTCTCCGGGGCCGTGATGAAGGCGCGGCTCGTCAAGGACGCCCAGGAAGTCGATCTGATTCAACGGGCCTGCGACATCGCTTCACGAGCGTTCGAGGAAACGCTGTCGTTTATCCAAACCGGGGTCACGGAGGCGGAGGTCGCTTCCGAGCTCGTGTACCGGATGCAGAAGAACGGGGCGACCGCGCCCTCCTTCCGCACGATCGTTGGATCCGGTCCGAACGGCGCGGAGCCACACTACACCGCAGGGCCGAGGAAGATCGAGCGCGGCGACATGATCGTGATCGACTTCGGAGCCCAGTACCACATGTACTGTTCCGACATCACCCGCACGGTCGTCGTGGGCTCTCCGTCCGCGGAGCAGCGGCGGATGCACGACACGGTCGCGCGCGCGCAAGCCGCCGCCTTGGCCAAGATGAAACCGGGCGCACGGGGGAAGGCGGTCGACGCCGCGGCCCGGTCCCTGATCGACCGCACGAAATACAAGGGGCGGTTCATTCATGGCCTCGGTCACTCCGTCGGACTCGCGGTCCACGACCCGAGCGGCGGCCTGAGCCCTTCGAGCGACCTCATCCTCCGACCGAACATGGTCCTCACGAACGAGCCCGGCGTCTACGTGTCCGGGTTCGGTGGTGTCCGGATCGAGGACGACGTCCTGATCACGAAGAACGGACCTCGGGTCTTGAGCACGGCCCCGAGGGAATTCCTGGAACTGGCATAGACCTCAAGGGACCGCTGGCTCGCGGAGCTCGCGGGCGAGGATGCTCATCCGGATCACATGCACGAACCGGCCGTCCTTGTAGATGTCTTCGCGGTGCACGCCTTCGCGGTTGAACCCAAGGCGCTCGTAGATTCGGATCGCGCGCGTGTTGTATTCGAGCACGTCGAGCGAGACTTTGTTCAGGCTCAGCGGCCCGAAAGCATAGAGGAGCGCGGTCCGCATCGCCTCCGTCCCATAGCCTTTCGACCAGAACGTCGGTTCGCCGATCACAATTCCCACTTCCGACTTCCGGTGGACCCGGTCGATCTTGTGTAACCCGATGTTCCCGATGTGGAGGCCCTCTGCCTCGATCGCGAAGATCTGTTCGTCCGTCCGCCGCTCGTAGTCACGGAACCATCGTTCCTCCTCCGGTAAGGTCACGGGCGAGTTCCGGCCGAGGAAGTGGATAATCTGCGGGTCCGAGAACCATTTCACGCATCGCCGAAGATCCGTCGAAGCGAGGGGCCGGAGCCGGAGACGATCCCCCTGCAGAATCCGGCGGGTTTCCAACACGAGGTCCCGACTCGGAGCCGATGCGTAAAGACCTTTGCCCGTCCGTGTCGTCCATCGAACCGTCTCGGCCGTGCGGCCCAACTTGGGCCGGACGATGCCTTGAAATCGACTCCACGCTTCCCATCGTACGTGATCGTGTACGATCCGCGGTTCCTCGACCATGTCCCGTCGCCTCTCCACGTGGAGAGGCCGGACCGCCTTCGGTCCATCGTCGAGCGCCTGGAGCGGGAAGGGCTTTTTCATGGGGTCGAAACACCTCCGACCGCGACGATCGCGGACCTCCGGCGCGTCCATCGAGGATCGTACGTCGAACTGGTCCGGAGTCTCGGGGAGGGCTTCTTGGATCCGGAGACCGCGGTCCATCGAGACACATTCGACATTGGCCTGCTCGCCGTGGGTGGCGTCCTCCTCGCGACTCGGTCCGCGGTCCGAGACGGCCATCCGAGCATCGCCTTGGTCCGGCCGCCCGGTCACCATGCAGGCCCGGACTATGGCGGCGGGTTCTGTTATCTGAACAACGTCGCGATCGCCGCCGCGGAACAAGTCGCCGCGGGTCGTCGCGTCGCCATCTTGGATTACGACGCCCATCACGGAAACGGGACGCGGGACATCTTCGCGGAGAATCCCGCGGTCCTCTACGTGTCCACGCACGAGTACGGGATCTATCCGGGGACGGGTCCCGCGGAAGATACCGGGACGGGCGAGGGCCGTGGTTTCACGGTGAATATCCCGTTCACGGCCGGGTGCGGCGACGCGTCCTATGTGGCGGCGCTGGACTCGGTCATCGAGCCGATCCTGGGGCAGTTTCGTCCGGATGTGGTCCTCGTGAGCTTGGGAATCGATGCCCACTACCGCGACCCGCTCACCTCCCTCACGCTTTCTTCTCCCGGGTATGTGGACCTCGTCAAGCGGAGCGCGGCCCTCGCCGCTCGTCTCTGCGCGAATCGCTTCACGATCGCTTTGGAAGGCGGATACCATCTCGAGGCACTCAGCGAAGTGATCGCCGGGGTGGTGGCCGGGATCGAAGGCCGCTCGATCCCCCTCGCGCTGACCGACGTCCTCGACGACAAGGGTCGCGGCCGGGAAGCGATCGAGGCGACGAAGCGCGCTCACCGCGACTTCTGGAACCTACGCTGAGTGGGGGCGCTTGCGTTCCGTCATCCGGCGCTCCTTCTCCTTCAGGATCCGTTTGTGCAAGACCTCGAGGAGGCCCTTCAATGCGGCGTGGAGGTCCCAGTCGAAGTGGTGGGCGTGGTACACGCGGTGCGCGGTCGTGAACCGCGCCCGGAGCGAATACTTGAACCGGTCCCCTTCGGGACTGTACTTCTGGAAATGGATCGCGAATGTCCTCGGCTCGACGAGTTCCGCGATCCGACGCATCTCCTTCTGGATGACCGCATAGATCTCGTCGTACGCCTCGGGCGGTTCGTCCTCGAGGCCACTGATCTCGACGAACAGCTGATCCCTTTCTCGGAGACCCGCGAGGAACTGCATCAGGTCCTGGGTCGTGATGATGCCGACCGGCTCATCCTTCTCCGTCACGACGACCGAGGAGATGTGGTTCTTCGCCATCAGTTCCGCCGCGCGGTGGACGTCCGCGTCCGGGCCCACCGTGATCGGCGGAGAACGCATCACGCTCTGCACCTCGAGGACGATTTTCTCCTCGCGTCCGGCGTGCTCGCCATACTGCTCCCGGACCTTCGGGCGAGCGAACAGGTCGACGACGTCCTTCATCCCGACGATGCCTTTGATGCGCCGATGCTTGTCGACGACGGGGACGGAACGCTCCCCGAGGGATCGCATGATCTGGACCGCGTGTTCCACCGTGTCGTTCTCGGCGACGGCCTGCGGGTTCGGAGTCATGAAGTCCTTGGCCACGACGCCCTCGAGGGCCTTTGTCTCGACGAGGGCCCGCACCAGGTCGGACCGCGAGAGGATTCCGACCAGCGACTTTCCTTTCGCCACGGGGATCGCACGGAAGCCGGTGCTAATCATTTTTTCCGCGGCCTCCGGCAAGACGGTGTCGGGCGTGAGTTCCGGCGGTACCTGGAGGACGGTCGAGACCTTCGTGTTGGGCGGCAGGTTCCTGCGCCGCATGAGCTCGCGCAGCGTCACCACGCCGACGATCTTCTTCCGCTCGAGGACCGGGAGTTCGTGGACATCATGGGTCTTCATCTTCCCGAGGGCGTCCCCAATCGTGTCGTCGGGCGCCACGGTCACAAGGTCCGTCGTCATGAAGCCGGACACCCGGAGGTCTTGGACCTTGTTCCGCTTCATGGTGAACCCGCTCGGGTGGGAGGCAGCGATAGCGGAGGTCCGTATAAGAAAGTTCTTTCGAGTCGTCTCAATTCACGAGATAATGGAGTCCCGCGCGACCGTGATCTTTCGCGGTCGAGTCCAGGGCGTTTACTTCCGAGCGAACTGCGCCGAGAAGGCGGAGAGCTTGGGCCTCCATGGTTACGTCCGCAACTTACCCGACGGAAGCGTCGAGGCGGTCTTCGAAGGGGACCGTCCCGGAATCGAAGCGTGCATCAACTGGAACAAGACGTCCCAGCCGTACGCGCGAGTCGAAACTGTCGAGGTCACTTGGTCAGAGGCCCGGGGCGATGCTCGAGGGTTCCACGTTCGCCACTGAAGGCCGTCAGCAACGTTCATCCGACCATCGAGCCCTGTCGCGGTCGGCATGGAGCTAACTCCGGTGCTTCGACAGGTGATCGTCCGGTGGATCGCCGGGTTCGCGTTCCTACTCTTCGCTCTGGTACTCGCGATTCTGTCTCTGCTTCCGAACGGGGGGATCGGCGGAGCGTTCGCCCTCTTCTTCGCAGTCCTTGGCCTCGCGCTGATCCTCGACGCAGTCAACGAGTTCCGCAAATGATGTGTTCGCCGCGAGGAACTCAACCGCCTATCGAATCTGGAAGCCATAGGTCCGTTCGGGTGTCTCCCGATGAATCACCTGGGCTTGGTCTTCCGTCAGGAGGCCATTTGCGATCCACGCCTTCGTCTTCCTGGGCACGGTCGCCGGCCCAAGGACCGCTCCCGGCCGTCGTGGGTCGTCGATGTAGTCCGTCTCGAGAAGGAAGCGGGGACCACCCTTCAGCGCCTCCTCGACCAGATTCTCCTTCGCAAGGATCGAAGGGACCAGGCCATGTGTGTCCTCGGGCTTCGTGAAGGGCGTCGAGTGGTGCTTGACCAAACGACCCGGATCAAGACCCGCTTTCGACGCCATCCGAGCGAACTCCGCGAAGGTGGCCGGCGTCGGGTCCTCCGTGTGAAGCACGACAGCGCAACCGAGTTCCCTCGCGCGTACCATCGTGTATTCCAGAAGACCGTTGCAAGTCGCGAGAATTTCGTCGGACACCGGGAAGTGGGGTCGACCCACCTCACCGAACGCGACGGCCTCCTGCGCCGCGATGCGCTCTGCAGCCCGGTCGATTCCCGACCGCATCACCTCGATCGCGGGAGCGCGTCCGATGGCTCCCTGCAGTCCGAGGAAGTCGACCGGATACGGGCCCAAGGCCACGAACACTTGGACGTGGGTCGCCTTGCGGACGGCTTCCGCCATCGCGAGCGTCTTCGCGTACGCTTTGTCGTAATCCTCCGCGCGATGAATCGGGATCTCGTCGTAGGGCGAATGGGTCAGGAGGATGGCCGTGCCGCCCGCGCGCTCGAAGTCTTTCGCGGCATCGACACCCCGAAACTCCGCACGCAAGTGGATGTGGTTGTCGAAGATCGGCACGCACTGCGGATTCGGAGCGCTCTCTTAGGCTTTCCCGGTCGGCGCCGAGTCCTCGGCTGGGCGACTGGCCCGCCCTCGCAAGGCGCGGTTCATCTCCTCGAATCCGCGGCGCACATCCTTTTCCAGCCGCCGTGCGAGGAACGGCAGAAAGAGGCCACGGAACCGTTCCCGTTGCACGAACCGCGTGGACTGAGACCCCAGGGGCGTGAGTTCGAAGATGTGCTCGCCGTCGAAGAGGCCAGGGATGACGAGACGCCCCAACCATCGGAACTCGCGGTTCCGGACGGCCACCCTCACGGTCGGGCGGAAGCGCATCGGCCGGGTTCCGGGGGCGCCGATCTCCACCTCGAGTCGGGAACCGACCTCCGGCGTTCCGCGGATCGACCGGATGAACGGGTTCCACCGCGGATAGCTGTCGAAGTCCATCAGGACTTGCCAAACGCGTTCGACGGGCGCGTCGATCTCCGTCTCGGTGCGCAGTTCCAACATCGCGTTACCGAAGGAGACCGGCCGCCTTCAGCTCTTCCGTGATCTTCTCGACAGCCTGCTCAACGTCTGAAGGCTTTCGCGCGCCGGTACAGACGAGTTTTCCGCTCCCGAACAGGAGCACGACGACTTTCGGCACGTCGATTCGGTAGACGAGCCCGGGGAACTGCTCCGGCTCGTATTCGACCTTCTCGAGTCCGAGGGAGATCGCGATCGCGTTCAGGTTGATCTCGGTCCCCAGGTCAGACGATGCGACGATGTTCTGGACCTCGATCTCCGGATTCTTCTTGATCGGGATACCGGCGGCCTCGATCTGCTTCGCGACGATCTCGATCGCCTGCTTCACATGTTCGAGGCTCTTCGCCCCGGTGCACACGACCTTGCCACTCCGGAAGAGGAGGGTCGCGGTCTTTGGCTCTTTGAGGCGGTAGATCAGGCCCGGGAACTGTTCGGGCTCGTATTCCGCGCCGCCGAGGGCGAGCGCGATCGCTTGGAGGTCGAGCTCCTCACCGAGGGAGGTCGACGCGACCACGTTCTCAATTTTGATTTTAGCCACCATATGCACCTCCGAGGTGGCCGGCGGTCCCACGGGGAGCCTGCCGGGGCTCGGCAGACTCGGGGAGTTAAATAGTCCTTTATAAGGGTTAGCGGCCAAAGTGCACGCCGCGATTCTCTAGGAAGCGGACTCGCGAGCCCGGACGACCGCGTATAGGGCCTGGTTCAGCGGGACCGGGATCCGGTGGCGGGCGGCGGCTCGGACGATCGGCCCCGTGATCGCGTCGATCTCCGTCCGGTGGCGTCGGTCCAGGTCCTGCAGCATGCTCCCCCGATTCGCCGCGGTCCGCTTCGCGATCAACACGGTGCGGTGACGGATCTCTTCGGCGTCCACGCCGGCCCCTTCGGCTTTGGCGACCGAGGCGGCCTCTCGACACACGGATTCCAGGACGACGAGCAGACGCTTGTCGCGGACCAGGCGGCCGTTCGGAACGCCGGCGACGGCCGCGAGCGGGTTGATCGACGCATTCACGACAAGCTTGGACCAGAGCTCCGTCCGGACGTCGCTCGTGACCTGGGCCACGATCCCGACATCGGCGAGGAGATCCCTCAGACGGACGAGGTCCGCCTCGTCCACGTGGGACCACGCACCGAGGACTGTGTCGCCGACTCCGGCATGTCGGATCTCGCCGGGACCGACGTACGTCACCCCGATGGCCGTGGTGCCCGTGATCACGCGTCGCGCCGCTTTCGCGATGGTCTCCGCGTTGCCGAGTCCGTTCTGAAGCGTCACGAACGTGGAGCGATCCGCGAGACGTTGCAGGGCGAGCATCGCATTCGCTGTGTCGTACGCCTTCGTCGTGACGAACACCCAATCGGGTCGCGCGTTCTGCGGCACCGTCGTCGATGCATCCGGTTTCGCGACGACGGAGGTCTTGCCCGTGATGCGGAGCCCGTGCGCTCGGACTGCGTCGACGTGTTCCGATCGTCCGACGAGTACGACCTTGTGTCGTCGAGAGAGCAATCCTCCGATGAAACTGCCCATCGCGCCGGCTCCGAACACGAGAATTTCCACGCGGGCCGGAGTATCGTTGTGCGAAAAAACGGTTTCGGTAGTGTTGACGCATCCCTCGTTTTTTATAAAAATCACAGAATGTTCGAATTTTCTCGTCTTCGCTACTTTTAAAACCCCTTACTCTATTACATATTCAGGGAGGAAACAAGTGGCCAAGAAGAAAAAGGGCAAGAAAAAGAAGCGATAGGCCGCTTGCCCACAGAACCCTAGCGGTGATTCGCCCTTCGCGGCTCACCGCGCCGCACCCTTTTCCCGTTTTTCATTCCCTTTCATATTTCTCGAGATTCGATCTGCGATTCGCAACGCCTCCGGATATCTGTCTCGTGTGGTCTTGCGGACCAAGTGCATCGCGTGCAGGAGAGAAACGCGGTGGCCCACGGAGACGTAGATGGCCCGCGATCGATTCGGCGGCGTCCACGCATATCCGCGGGTGACCCCGTCGATTCGGACGGGAAGCGCGTCCTCGTGTTTCTCGGACGAGGGTTGTACGCGACCGGCGAGCGGATGCTTCGCGACTCCGATCGTCGGCAGATCCAGTCGGACTCCCACATCACATGCGACTCCGAACAGGGCCGGGTGCAACCGCCCGTGGCCGTCGATCATGAGCACATCGGGGCGCGTGGAGAGTCGTCGGACCGCCGCCTCGACTCCGGGGAACTCCCGATAGGCGAGATAGGTCGGGATATACGGAAAGTCCACCCTTCTTCGGACGAGAGCAACCTCGACCGTCTCGAGATCCGCGAGCGAGACGGAAGCCGCGGCCGCGTACATCTCGTCACCCTGATACGCCACATCGACGCCGGCGACGATCTCGATCGGCCCGCGATCGTCGTTCTCGATGACCTTCGAAGCGAGCCGCTGTTGCTCTGCACGAAGGACCCCGAGGAATTCGACGTCCGGCAGGGAGGCGATGATTCGGGATTCATCGACGCAGCCCCCGGACATGGGAAAGCCCTCCTCACCGAGCTGCTGTTCGGCCGCGGCGAGGACGGGCCGACCGTCCTCGCGAACGACCCGGTGGCCCCGCCGCGTGTCCGGATGTTCCACAAGCCAGGTCGCGACCCCACGCGCCGCTCGCACGTCGCCGAGCGCGCGGGCGATTGTTCCGCATGTCGCCACTTGCCCGTGCGGAATTTCAGCGAGGCATTGCGAAATCGCCTTTGCGAAGTCCGGGTCCACAGCCGCGTAAGGTCGCGAGCCCGCAAAACCTTTCTACGAAACGGTCCATCGACGGACCTACGACTTCCCTCCTCCTTCGCGGCGGTATGATCGTGACACAAGACGCGGGGCGGTCGCTGGTCTCCGGGGACGTCCTCGTGGAAGACGGACGGATCGCGGCGGTCGGTCGCGTCGATCGCTCCGCGGCGGAGGTGATCGATTGCAACGGTTGCGCGGTGCTGCCCGGACTCATCAACCTCCATAACCATGCGCCGAACACACTGCTCCGCGGCGTGGCGGATGATGTGCCACTGGAAGAAATGTTACCGATGGCGGCCGCGATCGACGCAAAGCTCACCCGGCGCGACGTGCAGATCGGCGCGTTGCTCGCTTGCGTCGAGATGATCCGGTCCGGAACGACCAGCTTTCACGACCTGTTCTACTGGGAGGACGAAGTCGCGCGGGCCGTTCGGGAATCCGGGATCCGCGGCTTCTTGTCCTGGGTCACCCTGGACGAGTCCAAGACCACCCAGCATGGCAGTCCCCTGAAGAACGCGGAGGCGTTCGTCGCCAAGCAGAAGGGAGACGCCCTCGTGACCCCGTCCGTCGGAGTGCAAGGCATCTACGCGGCGTCCGAGGAGACGTGCACGAAGGCGAAGGAGATCGCGGAACGCCACCACGTGCGACTCCACCTGCACCTCTCCGAAACCCGCGGGGAGGTGGAGGCTCAACGGAAGGAAACGGGCTTTCGACCGATCGAGTGGCTCGAGAAGATCGGCTTCCTCGGTCCGGATCTCACGGCCGCCCATTGCGTCTGGATCACGATAAACGAGGTGCGGACCCTCGCGCGCCACGGCGTCAGCGTGGCCCATTGTCCGGTCTCGAACATGAAACTCGCGAGCGGCGGCGTCGCCCCGGTGCCCGAGATGTTGCGGGAGGGTATCGTCGTCGGCCTCGGGACCGACTCCCCGATTTCCAACAACGCGATGGACATGTTCGCCGACATGAAGATCGCCGCCCTGTTGCACAAGGCCGCCCGATGGGACGCCCGCGCGATGCCCGCGCAGGTGGTCCTCGATCTCGCGACGGTCGGCGGGGCGCGGGCGTTGCACATGGAGCGGGAGATCGGCTCGGTCGAGGTCGGGAAGCGCGCAGACCTCGCGGTCGTCTCCCTGCGAGGCGCTCACACGACTCCTTTTTATCCGGAAAACGTCATCAGCCATCTCGTCTACGGTTGCCGGGGGAGCGATGTGCAAGCGACGGTTGTCGACGGCCAGGTCCTCATGGCGGACCGCATCGTGCGGACCGTCGACGAAGCCGAGGTCGTCTCCCGGGCTCAGGAGACGGCCGGCGAGCTGTTCGAGGCGTGAGCTTTGATCGTCGGCGTGGACGAAGCCGGGCGAGGGCCCGTCATCGGTCCCCTCGTGGTCGCGGGCGTCGCGGTCGAATCGGACGTCGAACTTCGCCACATGAACGTCCGCGACTCGAAGAAGCTCTCGCCGGAGCGGCGGGAAGCCTTGGCCCCGGAGATCGAGAAGGTCTCGAGGTACGAGGTCGTCGTGATCCCTGCGGAACGGATCGACATCATGCGGTCCGAGATGTCCCTGAACGATTTCGAGGCGAAGCTCTTTGCCGAGGTGATCGACAAGTTGCGACCGGAGACCGCATACGTGGACGCCGCGGACGTCGACGAGATTGAGTTCAAACGTTGCGTCCGCAAAGAGCTCGCGTTCGATGTGGAGATCGTGTCCCAGCACAACGCGGACGAACTCTTTCCGGTCGTCAGCGCCGCCTCGATCCTGGCCAAGGTGTGTCGAGACCGCGAGATGAGGACGATCGAGGATGAGGTAGGGATGCACATCGGGTCTGGCTACGCCTCAGACGCCGACACGATCGCGTTCTTGGAAACCTGGATCCGCGCGCATGGGTCGTTGCCGCCGCACACTCGAGCCTCGTGGGACACCGCGCGGCGTTTGCTCGCGGAGTCCCGGAACCACAAGCTCGACGATTTCGGACGGCGAACGGCATGAGGGAGATGCTCGAGGGCCTGATTACGAAATTCAACGCGAAGGTCGCGACCGATCCGGCCCTGCGCGCGGAGATTGGAGAATTGACGAAGACGGTCCTGATCGAATTGAAGGACGGGACGAAGTTTCATTTCTTGTTGAAGGACCAGCACGTGGCGGCGCTCCTCGACGGCGGCGTGGACCACGCGGACATCACGATCTCGACAGACGCCGATACCCTCGGGGCCTTGATTCGACGCGAGGTCGGACCGTTCAAGGCGTATGCGACCGGAAAGCTCCGACTCAAGGGGAGTCTTGAAGATCTGGCGCGCTTCCGGAAGTTCTTCTGACGCCTCGCGCGATAGGTTTATCCTGCACGGTCCAATGCGGACGGACGACCGCCGTCGCGGGCCCGGCTCGATGCGGGCACGTAGCGGGGTGGGGTAGCCAGGATATCCCGTCGGGCTCATAGCTCGGGACTCCCAGGTCCCCGGTGAGACACCCGGAGATCGATGGTTCAAAAGGACCGGCAGGACCCGCCTCCAGTTCGGAACGTCCATCCCCCGCTATCGACCGAGGACTTCGCGCGGCGGCCTCTCGGTCAGGCCCGCCTTCTGGTTTCGCCGCATGAGCACGTGTTACCCTTGCGTAAGGGTAACCAAAATCCGCTTTGCGATTCCCGGTTGGATGGACTCTGATTCTCAGGTCGTAACTTTTATCGTCGATGGGCTGGGTGGTCCGACGCTCGGCAGGCTTTCAATGGATCGAGTGAAAACTGGCATCGTCGGTCTGGACACGATGCTGAACGGCGGATTCCTGCCCGCGCGCCCGTATGTGGTCTCCGGCCCCACCGGAAGCGGCAAGACCGTGCTCGCGGCGCACTTCCTCCTCGAGGGCCTCCGCCTGCAGGAACCCTGCCTCCTCGTCACCCTTGACGAGCCCCCAATCGAGGTGAAGGCGAACATGGCCACCTTCGGGTGGAACATGGACCGGCTCAAGATCCTCGACGCGACCCCGGACGTGCGCGCGCACAAGCGCCAACGGTCCGTGATCGACGTCGGGACCTCCCTCGACGTGCGCGACATGGAAGACGTCACGGACATCCGGCAGTCGTCCCAGGTGCGAGCCCTCGAGGTCACGGTACACAGCGTCCAGAAGATGATCAAACAAGAGTTCTCCCAACATCTGGAACGGACGAAACAGCGATACAAGCGGATCGCGGTCGACTCGATGACCGCCCTGAAGATGTTCTCGATGGAGGGGCAGGACAGCCGCATCTTGATCCAATCCTTCCTCCGGTTCCTCGCGGAACTCGAGGCGACGACCCTCATCGTCTCCGAACGGCTGGACCGGAGGAAGCTCGAGACCGAGTTCTTCCTCGGCCGCGGGGAAATCCGGATGCACAAGTGGATCGACGGCAGCATGATCCGCCGCGCGCTCTCGATCGAGAAATTCCGCGGTTCCGCGTTTGACGACAAGATGCATCCCGTGACGATCGGCGACAAGGGGATGGTGGTCGCCCTCGACCCTCCCTCCCAGATTCGCGGCACCTCGCCGGAGGGGAAGCCGGGCGAGTCCTTGCTCGAGACGCGCCTGATCGACGAAGTGTCCAACGTGATCGAGTCCGTCATGCGCCAGATCGAAGAGGCGCATCGACGCCAAATTCCAATCCGCGACGTTGAGGTGGCTCTGTCCCGCGCCATGCTGGCGTTCCAGCGGCGCAACTACCAGAAGGCGATGAAGATCGCCCTCGCTTGCAACTCCCAATTGAGGGAACGAATCGCGGAGGCCCCTCCTCCGCCGCCCGTCGGGATGCCGCCCCGACCGCCGGTGATCCGGTGATCCCCGCCGCGAGGATGCGCACCGGCATCGCCGGCCTCGACAAGATGCTCCACGGCGGATTCGTCCCCGGTCGGCCCTACATCGTGTCTGGGCCACCCGGCGCGGGCAAGACGATCCTCGCAATGCAGTTCCTGCGCGAGGGCCTGGAAGGCGGGGAACGTTGTCTGTTCGTTTGCCTCGAGGAGCCGCCGAACGAGCTGAAGATCAACATGCGCGCGTTCCGGTGGAACCTGGACGATCTGGATGTGCTCGACGCGAACTCCGACATCCGGCGGTTCGAGCCGACGCCCCTCCTGGAGATTTCCACGGAAGAGGAACCCGCGAAGATGCGATCGATCGGGGAGCGGATCCGGAAGACCCCGGACTTCGAGAGCAAGGAGGTCTCGGTCCATTCGTTGCAGCAGCTGCTCAAGACCCTGCTCGTGAAGAAGCATTACGAGCGCGTCGTGATCGACTCGATCACGGCGTTGCGATATTTCTGTATGCGAGAGTTCGAGGAGGCCGTGACGACGCAGTCGTTCATGCGTTACCTCGCCGAATCGAAGGTGACCTCCCTCCTCACCGTCGAGCTGCCGGATGAGGCCGAAGTCCTTGCGGAGTCGTTCCTCGCTCGCGGCGAGGTCCGCCTGCACAAGCTCCGGGATGAGACCGGAATCAAGCGGTTCGTCTCCGTCGAGAAGTACAAGGGCTCGTCGCACGACGACGCCGTCTATTCGTTCGACATCACGAACGCGGGCATCGTGATCAACATGACCCCACGGGCTCCCGTGGCTTCGTGAGCCTCGGAAAGCTGGCAGCCCCGTGGCGGATGTCAAAGCGACGATTGTCAGACGAATGTATGACTACTTTTAAATAGCCCTGGATGGATGCGTCCGGCCGTCAGTCTCCACGGGATGGGATGGCACAATGAAATCGCTTCTCAATGAGGCCCTGGCTCGACATCAAGAAGCCGAGGCAAAGGAAGAGCGCGAGGCCGCCAAGGCTGCGAAGACGCCAGACAAAGGGAAGAACAACGACGACCAAGAGATCGAGAAGATCGTCGAATCGATCAACGTCTCGATCAAGATCGTCGGTTGCGGCGGTGGCGGGTCGAACACGGTCAACAGGTGCAGCGAGGCCGGCATCACGGGCGCCCAGCTCTGCGCCGTGAACACGGATGCGAAGCACCTTCTGTCCGTGCACGCTCCGAAGAAGATCCTGATCGGCAAGCGGCTCACCAAGGGCCTCGGGGCCGGCGCCCTCCCCGAAGTCGGGGAGCAGGCCGCTCACGAGAACGAGGAGGAAATCCGCGAGTTCCTCCGCGGCTCCCATGTCGTGTTCATCACCGCGGGGATGGGCGGCGGTACCGGCACCGGGTCTGCCCAATACGTCGCTCGGATCGCAAAGGAGGAGGGCGCCCTCACGATGGGCGTCGTCACGATGCCCTTCAAGTCGGAGGGCCGGATCCGCATGGAGAACGCCGAGGCGGGCCTGGACAAACTCCGCAAGTTCACCGACACCGCGATCGTGATCTACAACGACAAGCTCCTCGAACTCGTCCCGCGCCTGCCCATCAACGCGGCGTTCAAGGTGGCGGACGAAATCCTCATGCAGTCGATCAAAGGGATGACGGAGATCATCACGAAGCCCGGACTCGTGAACCTCGACTACGCCGACTTAATGACGATCATGAAGGGCGGCGGGGTCGCGATGATCGGGATCGGTGAGAGCGAGGAAGAGCGGGACCGGATCGAGTACGCGATCAACGAGGCCCTCGAGTCTCCGTTGCTCGGCGAGGTCGACCTCACCCACGCCCGCGGTGCCCTCGTCCGCGTCGTCGGTGGTAACGACCTGACCGTCTCCGAAGCGGAACGGGCGGCCGAGATTGTGGGTCAGAAGATCAACCCGCAGGCCCGGATCATCTGGGGATGTTCCGTCGACGACGAACTGGAGCACACGGTGCGCGTCCTGCTCGTGATCACCGGCGTGAAGTCGAAGTCCCTCCTCGGCAAAGAAGTGTATACCGGTCCGGTGAAGACCTCGGCCGAAGTGGACGAAGTACGCTGACCTCCTCCTCTTTTTCCGAACCTTTTTCCGTTTCTTCCCCATCGCGCAAGTGTGAGCACCCATCGGCCGCGGTACCGGTACGTCGCGTTCCGGCTCGAGAGCCCGCGGGTCTTTCGGCGCGAGGAGGTCCTAGACGCCATGCGCTCGTTGACGCCCCGACTTTGGCTGGTCGACTTCGAAGGGACGTCGGGTCTCATCCGAACGACGAACCTCGAGAAGGACGCGGCAATCGCGGCCCTGAATGGGATCGAGGCGATGGCGGGAGAGGCGGTCCATGTGACCACGGTCGGTACCTCCGGGACGATCCGGGCCGCGACGCGCAAGTACCTGACTCCGCGGGCCCGCGCGCGGCGCGACTGACAAAAGAACCCTTATAAGTGACCGCTTTATTAGCGGCCCGAGGTTTATCAAATGCAGCCGGGCCAGATGGCATACGACCGCGCGATCACGGTCTTCAGCCCCGACGGCCGCCTGTTTCAGGTCGAGTACGCACGCGTCGCCGTGACCCGTGGGAACACCACGGTCGGCCTGAAGTTCAAGAACGGAATCGTCCTGATGGCCGATAAGAAGCTCGGTTCCCGGCTCGTTGAGACCGCTTCGATCGAGAAGATCTTCCAAATCGACGACCATGTCGGGGCGGCGACCTCGGGCCTCGTCGCGGATGCCCGGGTCCTCGTCGACTATGCCCGCCTGGTGGCACAGATCAACAAGGTCACGTACAGCGAAAAGATCGGAGTCGACCTCCTCGTGAAGCGCATCTGCGATTACAAACAGAACTACACGCAGTACGGCGGGGTCCGGCCCTTCGGGACCGCGTTGCTCGTCGCGGGCGTGGACGATCTCGGAACCCATCTGTTCGAGACAGACCCGAGCGGCGCCCTCGTATCGTACAAGGCGGGCAGCATCGGACAGGGACGTCAGGCCGTCATGGAGCTGCTCGAGGAAAAGTACAAAGAGGGGATGACCCAGGACGATTCCATCGTCCTCGGTCTCGAAGCTTTGCAGAAGGCCTCCGAAGGCGAGAAGCTCGACGCGCGGGCGATCGAGGTCGGCCTCATCGTCGAGGGCGAGAAGTTCCGTCGCCTCCCGGAATCGGAAGTGGGCCAGTACCTCACCCGGGTACCGACGGCGTCCTAGGCGACCTCATGCCTAAAGAACTCCGCAGCGACCGACGCGACGATATTTTCAAGGAATACGTGATCGCTCGCGTCGAGAAGTCGGGCGAGAAGTTCGAGATCCTCGTGAAGCCGGAGGCGGTCCAGAAGGTCCGTGACGGCAAGGACGTGGACCTCCTGAAGGAACTCGCGATTGACGAGATTTTCAAGGACGCCCACAAGGGCTCGAAGGCGTCTGAGGACAAGATGGCCGAGTTCTTCGGGACGACGGAGCCCCTCGCCGTCGCGAAGCAGATCATCCAGCGCGGCGAGATCCAGCTGACCACGGAACAGCGTCGGCAGATGCTGGAGGCGAAGCGCAAGCAGATCGTCCAGTACATCGCGGCGAACGCGATCAACCCGCAGACCAGCACTCCCCATCCACCCCAGCGCATCGAGAACGCGATGGAGGAGGCCAAGGTCCACATCGACCCGTTCAAGCCGATCGAGGAGCAGGTGAAGGAGGTCCTCGACGCGCTGCGGCCCCTCATCCCGATCCGCTTCGAGAAGGTCCGGATTGCGGTCAAGTTGAGCGCGGAAGACAGCGCGAAATCCTACGGGGACATCAAGGGATACGGCACGATCCTGAAAGAGGAGTGGTCCCCGACGGGAGCTTGGCTCGGCGTCGTCGAGATGCCCGCGGGCCTGCAAACGGACTTCCTGGAGCGGTTGAACGCGAAGACGAAAGGAAACGTGGAGACGCGGATCCTGAAGGCGGACCAGCGAGTCTGAGCCGGACGGAGTACCAGGACGTGGCATCGAAAGGCACTCCCCCATGACGAGCGGTCGGGCACTTCGTTGGATTTCGCCTCGGAGCGGCTTCGTAGCCGTCACCCTCTTGACCGGTCTCTGCCTCGCGGCGACCATCCTGTTTGCGCTCCTCACGACGATGTCCTCCTTCCTGCTCGCGTGGGTGGCCCTGACGGCGATCCTTGCGGGGACTTCGGTCTACGCCTGGTGGGACTGGAAGCACCCGCCGAAGGGACCGAATCCTCCCGGTCGCTGACCCTGCGCCGGGACGTTCCCTTCGAAACCGGAAGCCTCAAGTAGCGGCCTCCATTTCGACGCCGTGCGTGAGAGAGAAACACACATGCAGGGTAGCGGGTCGCTCCGCCCGATTGTCATTCCGGGCGAAGCCGTCGGCGGCCCCGGACTGAAGCCGGGACCTGGAACGTACAGCGAAGGCGGACAGCTTTTCGCGGCGCAATTGGGGATTCGGAACGAGCAGGACGGGCTCGTCAGCGTGATCCCGCTGAACGGGCGGTACATTCCCCAACGGGGCGATGCGGTGATCGGCGAGGTCACCGACCTCGGTGCCTCCCACTGGCTCGTCGACATCAACTCCCCCTATCCCGCGCCCCTTCACGCGACCGAGTCGCCGTGGCGGGTCGAGTTCGGCGACACCGCGCGGTACCTGAAGGTCGGCGACGTGATCATGGCGCACGTGTTGAGCGTGGACGAGATCAAGCGGGTCCAGCTCACGATGCAGGAACATGAGGCACGCCGGCTGAACGGCGGCATGGTGATGGAGATCTCCCCGACGAAGGTTCCGCGGGTCATCGGGAAGCAGGGGAGCATGGTCTCCCTGATCAAGGACCTCACCCACTGCCAGATCTACGTCGGGCAGAACGGCCGGATTTGGCTGGACGGGAATGACCGCGACACCGCGATCGCCGCGCGGGCGATCCGACTAATCGAGGAACGCGCCCAGGCGTCCGGCCTTACGGAAGCCGTGCGCGAGCTGATCGAAGGGGCGCAGCGGGAGACGCGAGGGCCCAGGCCCTCCTGAGGAGCGACTGCACATGGAAGATATCGAGCACATCGAGAAAGAGATGAAGTTGATCAAAGCGGATGGACGGCGGTTGGACGGTCGGAAGGCGGACGAGCTGAGGCCGGTGCGGATCGAGGCGGGCGTGCTGCGTCGGGCGGACGGTTCCGCGTACATCGAATGGGGCGGGAACAAGGTGCTCGCGGCCGTCTACGGGCCGCGGGAGGCGCACCCCCGGCACCTACAGGACCCCGCCCGGGCGCTCGTCCAGTGCCGGTACAACATGGCGCCCTTCAGCGTCTCCGACCGGAAGCGGCCGGGGCCGGATCGGCGTTCCGTCGAGATCTCGAAGGTGATCTCGGAGGCGTTCTCGGCCGTCGTGTTCAAGGAACAATTCCCTCGGACGTCGGTCGACATCTTCATCGAGGTCCTCCAAGCGGATGCGGGGACGCGGTGTGCGGGCCTGACGGCCGCGAGCGTGGCCCTGGCCGACGCCGGCGTACCGATGCGGGACCTCGTCGCGTCCTGCGCCTCGGGGAAGATCGACGGAGTCGTCTGCGTCGACCTGAACAAGGAAGAGGACAACTTCGGGGACGCGGACTGCCCCATGGCGATCGTCCCGCGAACCGGCGAGATCGTTCTGCTCCAGATGGACGGACATCTCACATTCGACGAGTTCCAGAAGGCGATGGAGATGTCGATCGGCGCGACGCATCGCCTCTATGAATTGCAACGGGATGCCCTCCGGCGGCGGTACTCCACGACCCTCGAGGACATCCTGAAGGAGTCGCCGCCGGTCCCGCCGCCACCTATGCCGGAGTCGGAGCTGCCGCCGCCGCCCGAGGACGACTTCGGGCCGGAGGGGATCTGATGAGCGAAGAGATCGTCTCGGAGTTGATGCGGGCCCACGTCTACCGCTTGGCCTCGACGGGCCAGCGCGTGGACGGCCGCGTGCTCGACGAACCGAGGAAGGTCGCCATCCAACGGTCGTTCGTGAAGACGGCGGAAGGGAGCGCGCGGGCCAAGCTCGGGAACACAGACATCCTCGTCGGGATCAAGATGTCCGTCGGCGAGCCGTATCCGGACACGCCGAACACGGGCGTGCTTTCGACGAGCGTCGAGCTGATCCCGATGGCGAGCCCCACGTTTGAGGCGGGGCCTCCGAGGCCAGACGCGATCGAACTCGCGCGGGTGGTCGATCGCGGGATCCGCGAATCGAAGATGGTGAACATGGAGAAGCTGTGCATCACCCCGAAGGAGAAGGTCTGGATCATGTTCATCGACATCCACGTGCTCGATTACGACGGGAACCTGTTCGACGCGTGCTCGTACGGCGCCGTCGCCGCCCTCGCATCGACCGTCGTCCCCGCGAAGAACCTCGGCCTCGGCGAGGACTTCGCCCTGCCGATCGAGCACTGGCCCGTGAGCGTCACGACGGCGAAGATCAAGGACCTCCTCGTCGTCGATCCGAGCCTCGACGAGGAGCGGATGGCCGATGCCAGGATCACCGTGACGACGGATGAAAACGAAGACATTCGGGCGATGCAAAAAGGCTTAAGTGGAAGCTTCTCCTATGACGAGGTGAAGCGGATTATCGAGACGGCCCAGCGCGTCGGCCGCGCGATCCGTCCCGTCCTTCGATCCTCTTGAGGTCCTCCATGGCACGTCGCACGCGGAAGTCAGGCAGTGTCGGCCGGTTCGGGCCCCGATACGGTGTGCGGATCCGCCGCCGGATGCAGGAGATCGAGGAGGGCCTGAAGCACCGACACGTGTGCCCGCGGTGTGCCGCGGTCGCGGTGCGTCGGTCGTCGACCGGGGTGTGGACCTGCCGCCGGTGCGGATACGTCTTCGCGGGCGGCGCCTACCGCCCGATCGTGACGACGTCCTTCAAACGGGAGGTCCAGGAGACCGCGGACAAGCCCGAGGCGAAGGCGGGGGAGGCCTGAGATGTACAAGTGCGCGAAGTGCCTCGAGCCGATCCGGGCGAACATCAACACGGTCGGCATCCAGTGCGAGCGGTGCGGCTCCAAGATGTTCTACAAGGAGCGGCCGAACGTGAAGAAGGTCGTCAAGGCCCGGTGACCATGCGCCGCGCGACGATCACCTTCGCGGGTCCGGATGCGAAGGTCGTCTATGAGTCCCTGCGTCCCGAGGCGGGACGGGATGTCCCGAAGGCCCGCGTCTCCTTGCGGGCGGCGCGGGGCCGCGTGACCCTGACGATTGATGCGGAGGACACGAGCGCCCTGCGCGCCGCGGTGAATTCGTATCTCCGTTGGGCGGACGTCGCCGCCCGTGTGCGGCGCGAGGTGACTTCGTGAAGGACATCTCCCCGCAGTTGCAGAACCAGATCGCACAGTACCAACAGTTGCAGAACCAGCTCCAGGTCCTCGCGAGCCAGCGCATGCAACTCGAGGCCAAGTTGCGCGAGGTCGAGGGGACCCTCGAAGAACTCAATAAACTCACGGGGGAGACGCCGATCTACAAGAGCATCGGCATGCTGCTCGTGCGCCAGGACGACCGCGAAGGGCTGAAGAAGGAGCTCGAGGAGCACAAGGAGACGCTCACGATCCGAGTCAAGTCGCTCCAGAAGCAGGAGAAGGCTCTTTCCGAGCGGTATGAAGATCTCGCGACGAAGATCCAAGCGGCCCTCGGGACCTCGCCCGCGGCCGCGGAAGGCAACTGAATTTTCTCCCGGCCGAGCGCTGGCAAATCCTTATATTAACAGGTCCATTGGCGAGTCCGTGAGCGGGGATTCCGACTCCACGAAGGAGGATTCTGGCTCCGACGAAGAAGAGTCAGGATCGGACGATGAGTCCGAGTCCGAGGAACCGACCGAATCCGAAGAGTTCCCCAAGCCGAAGGAACCGGAAGCCTCGCCGCCCGCGACGCCGCGAGCGCCGCCGAGCTTCAGTCGCTTCATCATGATCTTCCTCGGCCTCATCGCCATCTACGCGATCATCAGTCCGGAAGTCGCCGTGGGATTCGCGTCGATCGCGAACGGCGCGCTCTTTCCCGTCATCGGGTTCGGCGGTGCCATGCCGACCGTCACGATCCTGCTCGCGGGCATCCTGACGACCACGATCTCGTCCGTGATCCGGGACCACTACACGAACTGGGTGAAGATGGCGCGTACCCAGAAGGTCATGGGCGCATGGCGGAAGGAGCAGATGGAGGCCATGCGGAAAGGCCAGACGACGAGGTTGGCCAAGCTGAAGGAGGCCCAGCAGGGATTCATGAAGGACACGATGGAGATGCAGACCACGCCGATCAAGTCGATGGCGTGGACCCTGTTCCTATTCATCGTGATCTTCACGTGGTTGCGGCTCTTCGTGGACGTCGTCCTCAATAACCTCGGGAACCAGTGGATCGCGGTGCCGTGGTCCAATCACGTGTACCTGAATTCTGTCTACGTCCTGCCCTCGTGGGTCCTCCTGTATTCCCTCCTTGCGATTCCGTTCGGCCAGATCATCACCCGCGTACTGAAGTACGTCCGATTCCGACGCCGCCTCGAGAAGATGGGAGTTCCGCTCCGGCCCGGGCCGGCCGACGCCGCATGAGGGAAAGCCGGATGATCCTGGTGATCGGAGGGCCCCCCGGCAGCGGCAAGACCACGGTCGCGGAACGGTGGGCCGCGACGCATCGCTACATCCTCGTGTCCGCGGGGACGAAGTTCCGGGCGATGGCAAAGGAACGCGGGATGGGGCTGGAGGCCTTCGGTCGCGCCGCCGAAAAGGACCCCTCGATCGACCGGGCCCTGGACCGGGCCATCTTAGAGGAGATCCGGGCGAAGCAAGCTGCGGGAGCGAACGTGGTCGTGGACGGACGGATCCAAGCTCACCTGTTGTCGAAGGAACGCATCCCCGGTCTGAAGGTCCTCATCGACGCGCCCCTCGAGGTGCGCGCCCGTCGCATCGCCGGCCGCGAGAAGAAGGGAGTCCCCGAGGCGAAGCGGGAGATCGTCGCCCGGGAGGAGTCCGAGCGGATCCGCTACAAGGCGATTTACGGGATCGATCTGCGCGACACGAGCGTCTTCGACTTCGTGATCGACTCCGGCGAGAAGACTCCGGAGGAGATCGTCGCCATGATCGCCGCCCGGGTGCGGGGATGAGCGATCTCGTCGTCCTCCATGAGACGCCGGATTCGAAGCACGGGACCCGCCCCGAGGATCGGACGATCCAGGAGCGGATCCGCCTCGGGGTGGCCATCGTCGACAAGCCGGCCGGCCCGACGTCCCACCAGGTGAGCGCCTGGGTCCGGGACATGTTCTCCGTCCCGAAGGCGGGCCACTCCGGGACCCTGGATCCCCGCGTGACGGGAGTCCTTCCGGTCGCCCTCGCGGACGCCACCCGCGCGGTCGAGGCGGTCCTCGCGGGGGACAAGGAGTACGTCGGGGTGTTCCAACTCCACCAGGACGTGGACCCGCGACGGGTGCGGTCCATGATGGCCCGGTTCGTCGGGGAGATTTATCAGGTCCCGCCGGTCCGGTCCGCGGTGAAGCGGGAGCAGCGGACCCGACGCGTGTTCGAACTCGAGCCGCTAGAGATTGACGGGCGGGATGTACTGTTCCGGGTTCGCTGTGAGTCGGGGACGTACATCCGCACCCTCGCGGTAGACCTCGGCGACGCTCTCGGGGTCGGAGCGAACCTGGTCGACCTTCGGAGGACGAGGACCGCGAGCTTCGAAGAAGCGGACGCGCATCCCCTGAACGCATTCCGCGACGCCCTCGCCTTTGCAAAGGAGGACGGTGACGAGAGGCCCGTCCGTGAGGTCCTGCGGCCCATCGAGGACCTCTTGCGACACCTTCCTCGGATCGTCATCAAGGATACGGCTGTCGACGCCCTCTGCCATGGAGCGAATCTCGCCGTCCCCGGCATCGCGAAACTGTCTCCGCACATCCGACGAGGTGATTCGGTCGGCGTGCTCACGGGAAAAGGCGAAGCGGTCGCCCTCTCGAAGGCCCTCATGACCACGGACGAAATCGTCATCGCGAAATCGGGTGCCGCGGCGGACACCGGTCGCGTCCTGATGGAGCCCGGGACCTACCCGAAACTCTGGAAGTGATCCATGGCCGTGGACGCATGGGGGTTCGATTCGGAGCGACAGGCGAAAGCGCATCGGCTTCGGAGAATGCGGTTCCGTCTTTCGATCGTGCGAAGCGCGGCCATCATCGTTCTGGTCGTCGGCCTGGTCGCGGTCGGGTCCGCGAGTTTGCGAGACGCCGTTGCGTCCTTTCGATGGCCCTCATGGGCCTCGACGATCCTGTTCCTCGTCCTGCTGTTCCTCATCTTCCTCGCGGTCGAACTCCCCTTCGCATACGTCGGCGGACATCGGTGGGAGACCACCTCCGGGCTCTCGTCACAATCCTTCCGGGGATGGGCGAAGGACCTCGCCAAGTCAGTGGGCCTCGGCCTCGGTGGCTCGATTGTTGTGGGAAGCGTCGTCCTTTGGCTCCTTTCGGCGACGCCCGCGTGGTGGTGGCTCGTGGCCTGGGTCCTCGGGGTCCTGGTGTCCGCGATCCTGGGCTTCCTCGCGCCAGTGCTCCTGGTCCCGCTCTTCTATCGGTTCCGGCCCCTCGCTGATGCCGCCCTTCGTCGTCGTTTCGAAGCCCTCGCGGCGAAGGCAAAAGTCCCAATCCTGGGCGTGTTCGAGCTGCGCGCGTCCGAGAAGACTCGGCGGTCGAACGCCGCGGTCATGGGTCTCGGTCCCACGCGGCGGGTGATTGTGACCGACACGTTGGTGACCGGATTCACGCCGGAGGAGGTGGAGACGGTCCTCGCCCACGAACTGGCCCATCAGAAGTATCGGGATCCGATCCGTGGATTCGTGTCCGGCTCGCTCGTTTCCCTCTTGATCCTCTTCGCGGTGAGCTGGGTCTATGCTTCAACGTATACCATCGTTGGGATCCGCTCGGTGGCGGACATGGCGGGGTTGCCCTTCCTCGTGGCCGTGTTCTCGATCCTCGCGCTGCCCTTTCGGCCACTCGAACTGCAAGCGTCCCGTTCCCGGGAGGCCCGCGCGGACCGATTCTCCCTCGCCCTGACGAGGGATCCGACGAACTTCATCGCCGCGATGGTGAAGCTGCACGATCTCAACCTCGGTGTCGCGGACCCGCGGCCGTGGGAGAAGTGGCTGTTTTATAGCCACCCCACGGGACGCGATCGCGTCGAGATGGCGCGCGCGTTTCGCCCACCAATCGGAGGAGCGCGCGGGGAATCTTTATAGCAACGGACCCGATGGGCGCGCGCTGATTGCCGAGGTCGCCTAGTCCGGTAGGGCGCCAGCCTGGAGAGCTGGTGGGCGTAAGCCCTCGGGAGTTCAAATGGCTCCCGCTCTGGTGACGGCTGCCTGGAAGTCTCCCCCTCGGCGTTCAGCTCCTTCGGTGGCTCTCCGCGAGTTTCGCCTTCAGGGCCTGGATTGGCTTCAAGACGAGGGGGTCGACGCGACGCAACGCGGCGAGATACAGGCTCACGTAGTCTCCGAGGAACAGGGTCCCGAGCATGCGGCTCACGAGGGTGGGTCCCTCGTCGGTGACCTGTTCGACCTTCGTCTTGCGGGCCATGAGCCCCACCGTGATGTCGAGCTGACGACGGATGTCCGGCGCCTCATCGCGGTCCCGCAGGAGGATTGCTCGATGGGCGCGGGCGCGAGAGTCTTCCATCCAGCCGACGAGTTCGTTGTGGTCCGCTTCGGGGAACGTGGAAGTAAACGCGAGGACCTTCGAGTTCTCGTTCAGTTGGGTTTGCCATCGCCGGGCGACCGCGATGAAAGGCGGGGCCGCGTACATGATGGGGACCACGGCCCGGATTCGGAGCGCCAGGGCCTTCGCCCGGTTCGATCGGACACCGCTCTCCGGGCGGAGTCGGGTCCGGAGGGCTTGCAGATGCGCGATGGCTTCCTTGAGCTCGTGGTCCAGGGCCCCCAAGGCCCAGCCCCCGCCGATCCCCGCGAGGATGCCGAAGAGGTGGCCGAACGCCCCGCGAGGGGGAAGTCCCGTCGGAACCGCGAAGGCGTCCATCTTGTTGCCGCGGGCGAGATCGCGGAGCGTGCCCCCGGACGTGATCGCGACGACGCGACAACCCAGCTTGATCCCCTGCGCGGTCGCCGCGAGGGTCTCTTCCGTGTTGCCGGAATACGAGACCGCCACGAGAAGATCCTCGGGTCGTGCGTAGGCCGGAAGCCGATAGTCCCGGACGACTTGGATGGGGATCTTGGCCCGGTCCGCGAGCCAAGCCGCGAACACATCGCCGCCGATCGCCGAGCCTCCCATGCCGACGACGAAGATCCGTTGGGCCTCCTCGAGCGGGACGGGCGCGGCTTCCCCCACCTTCATCCCGGTCGAAAGTTGCTCCGGAAGCGAGGCGATGATGTCCCGCATCCCTCCGGGATCTACGGCCGCGACGGTGCGGGCTTCTAACATCCCGGACGCCATCCACGGCGACGAAATAAGGACTCCGTTTCGAGACTCTCCGTACCAGCAAAATAGTTCTTACAATAATCTTGATATACGCCGCTCGGGTCGGAGGACCGTGGACCTCGAGCGCGCCCTTGCCTCTCTCCGCCGCGGGGAGTTCGTCCTCGTATACGACGGGGACGGCCGCGAGGCCGAGACGGATCTCACGATCGCGAGCGAGTTCGTCACCCCGGCCGGGATCCGAACCCTCCGCAAGGAGGCGGGAGGCCTGATCTGCATGACCGTGTCCGGCGAAGTCCAGGCCCGGATCGGCTTGCCTTTCATGACCGACGTGCTCCGTCGCGCAGGCCCGGCGTATCCGGTCCTTGAGGCGGTGTCTGCGGAGGACTTCAAATACGATCGGCACAGCGCCTTCTCGATCGCGGTGAACCATCGCGACACCTTCACGGGCGTGACCGACGTGGATCGTGCGAAGACGATCGCGCGCCTCGCGGGGATTGCGAAGGAGGCCGTGAAGCGCGAGAACGGATGGGCGGCCCATGCCTTCGCCGAGGAGTTCCGTTCTCCGGGCCATGTCCCCTTGCTGAACGCGGCCGAGCCGCTCTTCGAGGAACGCCGCGGACACACGGAGCTCACGACCGCCCTCATGATCATGGCCGGACTCGCGCCCACCGCGACCATCTGCGAGATGATGTCGGACGACGGACGAGCCCTCTCCAAGGAAGATGCAAAGGCATATGCTCGGGAGAGGAATCTCGTGTTCCTGGAAGGCCAGGACATCGTCCGAGCGTGGCGTTTGTGGTCCGTGTAATGGCGACGGGGGTCTTCGATCTCCTCCATCCCGGTCACCTCTATTTCCTGCGTGAGGCGCGGAAGCTCGGCGACGAGCTGTGGGTCGTGGTCGCGCGGGACCGCACGGCGCGGCGGTTCAAACACGAGCCAATCACGCCGGAGGAGTCGCGGCTCCAGTTGGTGGAGGCCCTCAAGCCCGTCGACCGCGCGCTCCTCGGCCACGAGGGGAACATCTACGACATCTTGGACGAGATCCGCCCCGACGTCGTCGCCATCGGCTTCGACCAGGTCCACGACGAGAACCGGATCCTCGAGGAGTGCCGGAAACGCGGGCTCTCGACGAAGGTCGTCCGACTCCCGAAGTTCGAAGGCGACCTGGACGGGACGCGGAAGATCGTGAGGAAGGTGGCGGAATGGCTCGCGCTCCAGGAGCGGCTGTCGGAGGTCGAACGCGGCAAGGTCGAGGTGCCCGCGGATCCGCCCGCGCCGCGTCGAAGGCGAAAGGCCTGAAGCGAATCGGAATCGTCGACACATCGTTCTCCCGGTACGACATGGCCTCGGCCGCGATCGACGAGCTCCGGAAGCAGGGAGGCGGCTTCGTCATCGAGCGCTACACCGTCCCAGGGATCAAGGACCTCGCGGCCGGCGCGCGGATCCTCTTCGACCGGGGTTGCGACCTCGTCCTGGCCCTGGGCATGGTCGGCCGGCAACCCGTGGACAAAGACTGTGCGCTCGCGGCGGACTTCGGCCTGCAGGCCGTCCAAGCGAATGTCGGCCGGCACATCCTCGGCGTGATGGTCCACGAGGAAGAGGCATCCGATGAGGTCCAGCTCGCCCACCTCTTCGACCGACGGACCCGGGAGCATGCGGTGAATGCGTACGACCTCCTGTTCCGGCCCGATGCGATGCGGGCCCGCGCGGGGACGGGACAACGAGAAGGGTTCTCGGATGCGGGCCCCCTGAAGGTAGGCGACCGATGAGGCTCGCGATCGTGGCCGCCGAGTTCCATCGCGAGGTGACGGACCGGATGGTGGAGAAGGCCCTCGCGCGCGCGAAGGAGCGAGGCGTCCGGGTGACGTCCGTGGTCCGCGTCCCCGGCACGTTCGAGATTCCCCTCGCGGTCCAGAGGCTCCTCGAACGCCCGGACGTCGACGGGGCCGTGGCCATCGGGGCGGTGATTAAGGGGGAGACCCTCCACGACGAGGCGCTCATGGCGGTCGTGCCGAGGGCCCTCCTCGATGTCGGATTGCGGGCGGGCAAGCCTGTCGGTTTGGGAATCACGGGACCTGGGATGACGGACGAGCAGGCGCTCGCCCGCGTGGAAAACGGCGCGGACGCGGTGGATGCGGCGCTCGCCATGCACGAACTCCTCCGGGCGCTCTGACGCGCGGCCCATGAGATTCACGGCGGAAAGGTTTAATCCCGCGAGGCCTCCATCCGGGCCTTCCGAGGGCTTTCGGCACATGGTGGACGCGGCCGCGCTTGAATCGATCCTCAAGGAAGTCGAGCAGAACGAGGGAGTGCACGAGGCCATGCTCGTCTCCCTCGCGGGAACCTACTTGGCGGGAAGCTTCCCGAAGGGGGTCCACGTGGACACGTTCGGGTCCATGTTCGCGGTCCTGATCGGCTCCGCGGAGACCGTGACCTCGGAGACGAGGGACGTCCTCGACAGCGTCGTCATCCGTTCCAAGGCCAGCCAATACCTGATCGTCCATGGAGGGCGGAAGGCGCTCCTCGTGATGCGCCTCGGCCTGGGGAACGACCCGTTGAAGGCGAAGCACGCGGTCGAGAAGTACATCCCTCGGATCGAGGAACATCTGTAAGGCTAGATCCTCCGCATCCCGCGGACGATCCATTCTCCGACCGCCTTGGTCACGTACCGGACCGTGCCCCCGGCGCCGCGGTTTCGTCCTTGGGCGGACGTCCTGCCCGCGCCGAGGATCTGGACCACGTCGTCCGCTCGGAGCATGCCGGCATCGATCACGGTCACGGCTCGGGCGACCTCGTCGAGGAAGTGGCTGTCGCTTCCGCCTGTTTGGCCGACGCCGCGTTCTCGGGCCAAAGCCTGGGCTCGGGCGTTTCCCCCTCGGAGGGTGCGGGCATTGAAGGTCTCGTAGGCGGCAAAAGGTGCTCCCACCACCGCCGCCTTTCCGAGTCCCGACCAGAAGCGGTAGGGATGGGCCGCTACGGCCACTCCGCCGAGGGCAGTGATTCGCTCCAAGGTTTCTGGGACCCCGAGGTCCCGGGGGACGACTTCGCGGACGCCGTAGGCTAGGACGTGGCCGGACTTCGTGGAAATCTCGACGGCCGGAATGACGAGGAAGTCGGGTCCCGCGGCCATCTCCGCGGCCGGGATGCCTCCGACCGCGTTGTGGTCGCTGATTGCTATGCCGGCCAGGCCCACTTCCTTGGCGCGGGCCACGAGAAGGGCAGGCGGGACCTGCGAGTCCGGTGAGTAGTGCGTGTGGTTGTGCAGGTCCAGGTGCATGGAGGAGGGCCGCGGAACGAGCCGCCTTCGTTTAAAGACTTGTAAATCGAGATTTCGGACAAGGAACTTATCGGCCGAAGCAAATCAGGGAACGTGACGATCGAATTCCAGATGGGGCCTCTTCGGGACCGTCTTCTCGTGGGCGAGAGGGAATACGAGGTACCACGCGGTCGGCACGGCTGGAGTCACATTAACGATCCTCGCGGAGGCGCGGGGCGAGTCCGCTACGACGGTTGGCGCGACCGGCTCTTCATCGAATCCTCAGGTGGATCTCTTCAGATTCAATTTCGGTTGCGGAACACGACCTTCGACTGGGCGGGCCGCACGTATCGAATCACGCCGATGATCTGGGGTCACTTCGCGATCTTGGAGGGGGACCGCCCCGTTGTGGAGTATCGGTCGACAGGGAGTGGAGTCCGCCAGGATTGCGTTGGTCCGGACTTTCGACCGATCGAACGCGAACTTGCCATCGGACTCAGCCAACGCTTCTTCGGGCGGCGATGGCCAACATAGTCATGGCGCCGGTCGACTAGTCGATCAGTGGACCCATGCGCCTTCCTTCAGGTCCTTGTCCACGCGGAGCGGGGCGCCGTTCACCGCCAGGGTCTGCTTCACCTCTTCGTCGCGACCTCGGAACTCGACCGTGCCGCCCGGGCCCACCTGGAATTTGAATTCCTGGAAGTCGGAGAAGGACAAGGCCGGAGCCCCCTTGACCCCGAGGATCTGGGAGCCGATGGCGGCGTCCTCGGGCGGCATCAGGAGTCCAACAGTCGCTTGGTCCTCGGCCGCGAGCAGCATCCCGCGGCTCTCGACCCCTCGGAGTTTCGCAGCTTCCAGATTGGCGAGGAGAGCGACCTTCCTCCCGCGCAGCTGTTCGATCGTGTAGTCGCTTCGGATGCCGGCCACGATCTGCCGTCGCTCATCCCCGAGGTCCACCTCGAGGATGTACAGCTTATCCGCATTCGGATGGTCCTTCACGTCCACGATGCGGGCCACGCGGACGTCGAACCGCTCCGCGGGGTCGGCCGCCGGTTCCCCGAGTTCGATCTTCGAGAAGAGCGGTTTGCCGACGCGAAGCTTCTGCCCGGCCGGCACATCTTCGGGGGCGTCCTCCCACCGAGTCTCGTGGACGTCCGAGTCGTACCCGAGGGCGTGCCACAACCGCGGGGAGCTGAACGGCAGGAACGGGGCCATGAGGACCGCGAGGGCGCGGCTCACGCGAAGGGCGACATGGATCGCGGTCCCACACGCGGCGCGGTCCGTCTTGAGGAGATTCCAGGGCGCCTTCTGGTCCACGTATTGGTTCCCGAGGCGAGCGAGCTGGATCGCCTCCTTCATCGCGTCCTTCAGGTGGACGTACTCAAGGTTCTGACCAACCTTCTTCCACTGCTGTTCGACGGCGCGAATCATCGCCTTGTCGGTCGCATCGAGGAAAGCGGCGGGCGGGATCTCGTGGTGGAAGTTCTTGTCCGCGAACGTGAGAGCGCGGTGCACGAAGTTCCCGTAGACCGCGAGGAGCTCGCTGTTGTTCCGTCGCTCGAAATCCTCCCATTCGAAGTCCGTGTCCTTCGTCTCAGGCATCGTCGCGATGCCGTAGTACCGGATCTGGTCCGGGTCGAACCGCTCCAAGAGATCGGGGAGCCAGACTCCTTTCCCTCGCCCGGCGCTCATCTTCTCGCCGGAGAAGTTCAGAAACTGCGTGGCGGGCACGTCGTAGGGAAGGTCGAGTCCTTTGTCGTAGCCGAGGAGGATCGCCGGCCAGATGATCGTGTGGAACACGATGTTGTCCTTCCCGATGAAATAGTAATGCCGCGCCTTCGGATCGTACCAAAAGTCCTTCCATCCATCCGGTTGATTTCGGCGCCGGTACCATTCCTTCGTCGCGGTCAGGTAGCCCATCACGGCCTCGAACCAGACGTAGATCCGTTTCGATTCGTATCCGGGGACAGGGACCTCGATGCCCCAATCCAGGTCCCTCGTGATCGGTCGGTCCTTCAGGCCTTCCCGAAGCCAGCTGCGCGCGAAGGTGAGCACGTGATGCCGCCAGTGCTCCTTGTCGTCCGCCGCCCATTTCGACAGGGGTTTCTCGAAGGCGCTGAGGCGGAAGAAGAAATGTTTCGTCTCCTTCGGAATCGGCGTGGTCCCGTGGATCTTGCATTTCGGATCCTTCAACTCGAAGGGGTCGAGGATCCGGCCGCAGTTCTCGCACTGATCGCCCCGGGCCCGCGGGAAGCCGCAGTGCGGACACGTCCCCTCCACGTAGCGGTCCGGGAGAAACCTCTGGTCCGTCGTGCAGAAGGGAGAGACCATCGTCGCCTCGTACACATGGCCCTTGTCCCGCAAGGAGAGGAAGATTTCCTGGACCCAGGCCTCGTGATGCGGATCCGCGGTGTTCCAGTACAGGTCGTAGCGGACGCCGAGTTGCTCGATGTTCTTCTCGTGCATCGCGTGGTAACGCTCCGCAACAGCCCGCGGGGTCACGCCCTCCTGGTCCGCGAGGACCATCGTCGGAGTTCCGTGCATGTCGCTGCCGCCCACCATGAGGACCTCGTCCCCTTTCATCCGGTGGTAGCGGGCGACGATGTCCGCGGGGATGAACGTCGAGACCGCATGGCCCAGGTGGCGCGGACCCGCTGCGTACGGCCATGCGACGCACACGAGGATCTTCATTCCGTCCGGTCCAAGATAGGGGCCTCATTTAAAGGATTCGCGAGGCAGCCTCCAGAGGGGAGGGGGCAAACTCGGTCCTGATTATCATACCACACAAGTCTGGACCAAGATGATTTGGTCGGAAAGCGTGATTCGCCGCTGACCTATGGCGCAAGGATCGACGATGTTCCGGCAAAGGTCGCGGGGTCCACAGAATCCGACACGCGACGTGGACCAGATCATGAAGTCGCTCGGGACCTTGCCGCGCATCCTCTGTTGGAACTGCCGACAGCTCACCTCGTTCGAGCTGGACCGCTGCCAACATTGCGGCTCCGCCTTCGCCGGTGGCACGGGAGGCGCGTACCGATCCGGGCGCATCCCGAAGTCCGATTCGTTCGCCCGAGCGGACGTCGGGTCCACCGGACTCCGACCGCGGTCCCTCCGGGAGATCGTCGAGGACCTTCAGCGCGTTCGCGATCTAGCCGATTCCCCCAGGGAGCCTCCCCAAGCCGAGGAGGTCTCCCTACTCCTGTATCAATGTCCGTCCTGCAGTCGCTTCGTGTCGCAGGCGTCGGAGGATTGCGCGTGCGGTGTCCGATTTGCCCCCGCCTCCGAGGTGATGTTCCAATGCCCCGAGTGCGGCTCCAGCGTGCCGTCCGGCGAGGACTGGTGCCCCGTGTGCCGGGTCGAATTCCGGGCCGCGAGTCTGCGGGATCATCTCGTCTATTCGTGCCCGCGGTGTGGGACGCAGGTCGACTCCGACGCGATTCGATGCTCGTGCGGCGCCTGGTTCGAAGAGTGACCCGCACACAAGTATCAGGGCTGAGAACCGTTGGAGAAATTCCTTATCACTCCACCTCGTCGTTCCTTTGTCGACGGACCTGCCTCCGCCGAAAGGAACTCCAACCCGTGCTGAAACCGAAACGCCCACGGATCCCGTACCGGAAGACCTACTATCTGGTCCTCTGGTGGATGTCCCAGACGCCGTACGCGGCGATTTTCGAGAACCAGGTGGCGGCCGAGGCGGCCGCGAACGTCCGAAACGCCCTCCTGGTGACGATCTCCGGCCGCGACGCCAAGGTGGACCAAATCTTGGATTGGTACCGCCGCGACGAATCCGGCCGGCCGATGCCCGCCGAGTGGCGCGACCTCGTCGGTCAGATTCATGTGCCTTGGCTCGCCAAGCCGAAGGCGACCGTCTGATCCCGCGAAGTCAGGGACGTCCAAACCGCCCCGCCCGGCCCCTGGGCCGCCGCAGGTCGACGGGGTATGATATCAAATTGGATAGAGAGGAAGAAACGACTATAGCCTCAGACCGCGGGAGCGGGTTGCCGCCATGGCGCAATCGCAAGACGTCGTCGCGGAGTGTCCGACCTGTAAGGCGGTCGTGCCCCTCGATGCGACGGAATGTCCGCAATGCGGAGAGCTGTTTGACCAGGAGGTCGCGACCGGCGGGCTGGGCCCGGCGACCGTGACGGAGACCGACCGGTCCAGCGACAAGGATGGGACGGAGGAGCCCAAGACAGGGTTCCGAGAGAAGTTCCTGTTCTACACCGGGATTTTCCTGATCCTCCTCGGAGGGCCCGGCATTGCGCTGGGGTCCTGGCTGCACGACGTGATGCAGATCGGCGTCGGGGAGTTCCGCGCGTTCGACGTCTTCGGACCTTGGAACCGTCTCGTCACCGCGATCGGGCTCATCGTCCTCATCGTCGGCATCGTGTTCCTGATCCTCAGCCTCCGGTTTTCGCGTCCCTCGGACGTCGAGAAGGACTTGGACGCGCTCCGCGAATCGTGACGAATGGCGGGAGTTTCTGGACGGCTCCCCTATATCGTTATATACCGCACACCGCGATGCGAAACGGGCCGGCGACGGGGGGTCGCCGCATGGAGTGGGGAATGTCGTATTCGGGGCCTGGCTTCCGACCTTCGAACGTGCCGGTCGAGGAAGGGAAGGTCTACGAAGCCAAGATCGAGGATATTGGGCGCGAGGGCGATGGACTCGCGCGGATCCAGAACTTCGTCGTGTTCGTCCCAGGGACGAAGGTCGGGGATCAGGTGAAGATCCGGATCACGAAGGTCCACCGCCGGATGGCCTTCGGAGAAGTTCTCAAGGAATGATACGGCCGGGTGGGAGGAAAGCCGGGATGGGACGAGCGATAGCCGCCTGCCAGGTCTTCTCTATCGACACGTGTCGAAGGCTTCGAAAACTGTAAAATAACTTCCTTATACCCGCCGGACCACATCGAGTCCGAGGACGTCGTCCCATGGTTTTCACACGCGCCGCCGCGATGGCGTTCGCCTCATCCGCCGCTCTGGCCGTGGTCCTCGCTTCCTCCTTGGCCGTCGCCGACGGCACCACCGATTCGGATGGCGACGGGGTCCCGGACGACCTCGAAGCGGCGACCCAGCGGACTGTCGCGGTAAGCACCGCGGGAGACGGGTTCAACGTCTCGAGCCACCTGGGGACCGCGCCCGAGGAGGACCAGTTCGATCTGTCCTACCATGCGGGGACGTTCGACGTCTGGTACAGTCAGACGGGTGGGATCGCCAGTTCCTACGAGCTCGAGGTCCTGAACCTCATCGCATGGAAGGACGGGAATGCGAACGGTCGGATCGACCCCGGCGAGATCGTCCGAACGATTGCCCTCGGCTCCTCTGCCTTCAGTGAGGTCCGAGTCGTCGCTTCGAATCGGACCGACGTCGACGGGGGTCGTGTCTTCCAGTTCCTTGTCCCGAGCCGCGATACGAACGTCACCTTGAACGTGACCGTGGGGCAACGCTTCGAACGGATCGACAACATCGTCCTCACGCCGATGGAGGCCCGTCTGGATATCGGCGTCAATCCCGCGGTCGTGCCTCCGGGAGCCATCCTCGGACTCGTGTTCCGGATGGACACCCGCGAACGGGTCACCCTCGAGGACCATAGTTGGGACGAGGAGAACCACTTCGCTCCGGACGAGCGGGAGATCAACGTGACCGCGAGCGGCCTTGGCCGCTCATCGACCGTGTTCTTCTCTTGGTCGAACACGGCCCTCGCGGACGGGAGCCCGATTCCTGTCGCGCTCATGAACGCGCCCACGCAACCGAGCCCATACGATCTCACACTCACGTACGCGTTCGGTTCTCCCGCGCCGAGCACCCAGGTCCTGCAACACGCGACCCTCGGGGTTCGCAGCACGGTCTACGAAATCCGGCGATCGGCGCCGGGTCCCGGACCCCAGGGCGATTTCATTTTGTATGTGGCGACCTTTGCCGGCGCGACGGCCTTCGTCGCGATGACGATCGTCCTCGCGAATCGCCGGCGGAGCCGCAAACCTTAACACCGTTCTCCGTTACGGTCCGCGGCGGTTCCCGTGGTGGCCATTGAGAACGTCTTGCTTGCAACCGTCTCCGTCTTCGCGCTCGCCCTCACCCTCATCGCCGTGATCGCGTTCCGACGAACCCGCGATGGACACCTCGTGTTCCTCGCGGGCGCCTTCGGAGTCTTCTTCCTGAAGGGCCTGGTCCTGACGGTTTTCCTCTTTTCGCCGACGATCGACCTTCGGCAGACGTTCGTTCTGTCCGGTGCCCTCGACCTCGTGATCCTCGCCCTCTTCTACGGGTTCACGCTGCGGCGTTGAGCGGTGCATGGCGTCCAAGGACGAGGACATCCTGGCGGTCCAGACTCGGAAGGACCTCTACGATTTTGTCCGCCGCAATCCCGGGTTTCATCTTCGTGAGCTGGCTCGCGCTCTGAGCCTGTCCATCACCCTCGCGGACTACCACCTGCGGTTCCTGGAAAGGCATGACCTGATCACGTCCTCGATGGACGGAGAGTACAAACGGTTCTATCCGCGTTCCACGCCCGGCCTCGCCGACTCGCGTCCGGCGCTGACCGAGGCGGACCGACAGATCCTCGGGTTCCTGCGTCAGCCGGTGCCACTTCGCGTGATGAACTTCCTCATGGAGCGGGAGGACGCCACGCACAAGAGCATCCTGGAACAGGTGCCGGTCTCGCCGTCCACCCTCTCCCATCACCTCAAGAAAATGCAGGCCGCGGGGATCATCGACCGCGCGGAGTCGAAGGATCGAGGCTATCGCATCCGGAATCCGAAATCCGTCGCCCGACTCATGGCCACGTACGAGCTCGCGTCCTCGGACCAGGTCGATACGTTCATTCGGGTCTGGGGCGAGTTCCGGCTCTAGCGACGAAGGGTCGGACCGTTCCACGCCCGACCGTCACAGGATGCTGCGGAGGTCGTCCGCGACCCATTCGAGGAATTCCTTGTCCGTTGGCCCAAAGGCGTTCAACTGATCCGAGTCGATGTCAATTTCCGCGATGGGCGCACCGTCCCGGAGAATCGGAACCACGATTTCGGCGCGGGTGTTGATGAAACACTGCAAGTACCGCGGGTCGTTGTTCACGTCTGGGACGATCACGGTGGCCTTCTCCGAGACCGCGGCCCCGCAGATTCCTTCCCCGATCGGAATCCGGGTGTGTTGCGTGGCGCTGGGTCCGGACCACGACGCGAGGACGAGTTCAGGGCCGTCGACGAAATAGATTCCGACCCAGGTGTAATGCGGGATCTTCCGAAGTTCCCGGCAGACGAAATCCGTGATCGCCTTCCGCTGACTGCCGGAGTGGATGATCTTTAGGAGGCGGGCGGCGACGTCATCGTAGCTCACCTTGCCTTTCTCCCCCGCCATGACCTCTCCGAACTTCCCTACGCCCTTCATGTCGTCCGCCGTCGCGTCGAAGGGTCGCGCTCGCCATAAGGCTTGCGGAATGGCGGGAAAAACCAATCATCATCCGACGGGTCGGAAGGCGTTCGGCGGAAGGCCCGACGACGACCCGGCTCGAAACCCGGTCCGAACAAACTATCTGAAAGCTTGATATACTTCACGTCCGTGCACGGCCAAAGCATCCCTCCATGACGAGGCCGTTCCCCGGTTTCTCGAAGGGCAGGCGGCCTCACCCAATTTTGGGTGGTCCGGAGGCCCCGAATTCGAAAAGCTGGTCTCAGATTTGAGCGGGATTCGAAAAACGTTTTATAGATTTGAGTTATTGTGGGAGTTGCTTAGACAAGCATCCCTCCACAACGAGGCCGTTCAGGATTCCTGGACGGCCCTTTATTTTGGTTTGGGATGTCGGATCCGGGCTAGGCCACCGGTGGAAGCGAGAGGCCCTTCGTGTCGATTTTCACCCGGTGGCCCTCGACCTTGAGACGGCCTTCCGCGAAGAGGCGGACCGCGAGGGGAAGGAAGATGTGTTCTTGTTCCAAGATGCGCGCGGCGAGGGTCTCCTCCGTATCATCCTCGTGAACCGGGACGGCCTTCTGGAGGATGATCGGTCCTCGGTCGACAGAGGCGTCGGTGAAATGGATCGTACATCCGGTGACCTTGACACCGGCCGCGAGAGCGTCCCTTTGGGCATGGGCCCCTGGGAAGGCGGGTAGCAGGGAGGGATGGATGTTCATGATCCGCATGGGGAATTGGCCGATGAAGTACGTCGTGACGAGCCGCATGAACCCCGCGAAGACGACGAGGTCCGTCCGTTTCTCCTTCAGGACTTTCACGACCTCGCGCTCGAAGGCGGCCCGGTCCTTCCCGAAGGGCCGGTGGTCGATCACGACGGCGGGAACGTCCGCCTTCTTCGCCCGCGCGAGGACCGGCGCTCCAGGCACGTTGCATACGAGGACGACGAGGTCCGCGGCGAGGTCCCCGCGGTCGCGCGCGTCCACGAGACTCTGGAAGTCCGTGCCCCTCCCGGACGCGAGCACCCCGACCCGAAGACGTGCCATCGGATCCCCTCAGTGCTTGAACAGTCGCGTCCCCGTGAAGACCATGGCGATTCCGAACCCGTCGGCGGCGGCAATTACTTCCGCATCGCGGATCGAACCGCCCGGTTGCGCGATCGCGACGACGCCCCCCTTTGCCAACTCATCGAGGCCATCCCGGAACGGGAAGTAGGCGTCGCTCACCGCTACGCTCCCGCGGGCGGCGCCTTTCGCCTTGTAGCAGGCGAGCATGCACGCGTCGACCCGGCTCATCTGGCCCGCCCCGATGCCGACGGTCCGTTCCCCGTGCACGAGGACGATTGAGTTCGATTTCACGTAGCGACTCACGGTGATCCCAAAGAGGATGTCGCGCATCTGTTCTGCGGTCGGCGAGGCCTTCGTCACGACTTTGAACGATTCCGGCCGGGGTTCGGGGAATCCGGTCGTCTGGAGGATCACGCCGCCGAGCACGCGGGTCATGTCGACCCCGTGCTCCTTCCGAAACGGCCCTCGGGTCCGCAGGATCAGGAAGGCCCCCTTCTTCTTGCCCTTCAAGATCTCGAGTGCCTGGGGCTCGTACCCGGGGGCGATGACAGCGTCGAGGACGTCCCCCTTCATCGCCTTCGCCGTAGGCAAGTCGATCGTGCGATTCACGCCGACGACCCCTCCGTAGGCGGAGATCGGATCCGCGGCGTGCGCGGCCTCGTACGCGTGCGCGAGGGTCGGCCCGATCGCGACCCCGGAGGGGTTCGTGTGCTTGATCACGACGGCGGCTGGGCGCTCGAATTCCGTCGACACCCGGAGAGCGGCGTCGAGGTCGATCAGGTTGTTGTACGAGAGTTCCCGGCCCTGGAGTCGCTCCGCGGTCGCCGTCGCCGCGAACCGGTACGGCTCCCGGTAAAGGGCAGCCTGTTGATACGGATTCTCGCCGTACCGGAGGTCGGCGATCTTGTCGTACGCGAGGCGGAGCGCCGGTGGGAGCGGCCTACCGTCTCGCGAGGCGAGGTAGTTGAAGATCGCGGCATCGTATCGGGACGTGTACTCAAACGCCTCGAGGGCCAGTTCCTCCCGCAGCTTCCCTGGGATCGCTTTGTGGTCGCGCCATGCTTGGAGCACGTCGCGGTAGCGGGCCGGACGCACGACCACGGCGACCCGCGAGGCGTTTTTCGCCGCCGCCCGGATCAGGGAGACCCCGCCGATGTCGATGTTCTCTACGGCCTCATCGACGGTGACGTCCGGCTTGGCTACGGTCGCTTCGAACGGATACAGGTTCACGATGACGAGATCGATCGCGACCGCGCCCAGGTCCTTGAGGTCCTTCTCGTCACCCGTCGGCGCGAGAATTCCCGCGAAGATCCGGGGATGCAACGTCTTCACGCGACCGCCGAGTCCTTCGCGCAGGCCCGTGTAGTCCGCGACGGTCGTCACGGGGAGTCCCGCTTCCTTCAGGATCTTCGCGGTCCCGTCCGTGCCGATCAGCTCAAAGCCGAGGTCCCGCAGACCGCGGGCGAAATCGACCAGGCCCTCCTTGTCCGATACGCTGAGGAGCGCCTGCGGGGGAGAAACCATCCCTATTACCGAGTCCCCATAGGGAAAAGCCAATTAAAGGTTGGGACGCCCGGTGAACGGATTTCGCGAACTTGCGGCTCTCAAACCGCCGTCTCGGGACGGGGCGCGAGTCCCGCGTCCTTCACCAACCTCGGAACGACGCCGTCCCAGCCCACGGGCATCAGGTGGACACCGCGGACCCCGTCGACCTTCTTCAGGGCCTTGATCGTCCGGACGGCGATGCTCAGGCCTTCCGCCTTCGGGTTTGGCGCGTTCTCCATGCGGTCCATGATGTGCGTCGGAACCACGGCTCCGAGTTTTTCCACCATGAACCGGGCCATCTTCGCGGATTTCAAAGGGATGACGCCCGCGAGGATGTACACCTTCTCGTGGAGCCACTCCTTTCGGACGAGGCGCATCCATTCCTCGAACGCGTCGACGTCGTAGACTCCCTGGGTCTGTACGAAGTCCGCGCCGGCCATGACCTTCGCTCGGAGTTTGCCGAACGATTCCTCCTTGGAACCGCGGAACGGATCGGCGGCGGCACCGATGAACACCTTCGGCGGAGTCTTGACCTTTTCACCGCCTCGGAGGGTCCCGGCGTCTCGAAGGTTCCGGAACATCTCGATCATGTCTTCCGTTTTCATGTCGAACACCCCCTTCGCATCCCGCTCGTTCCCCGCCGATGGAGGGTCGCCCCAAAGGCAAAGCACATTCCGGACGCCGAGTGCGGCGGCGCCTAGGAGATCCGCCTGGAGCGCGATCCGATTCCGATCCCGGAGGACCATTTGCATGACCGGCTCGACGCCCTCTTGAATCGCGATCGCCGCGGCCGCGAGGGAAGAGATGTGCACGCGGGCTCGCGTGCAGTCGGTCAGGTTGCACGCGTCGACCGCCCCTCGATACCGGGAGGCGTTCTCCCGGATCTCGATCCCATCGGCCGAGGCTGGCGGCGCGATTTCCGCCGTCACCGCAAACCCGCCCGAGGCCAGGATGCGTTCCAGTCGACTGCCCGAGCGGATCGTGCGGACCCCAACCGCCACCGGCATCGAGCGAAGCAACGCGCAGGCCGCTATCTAGGCTTCGCTCGAATATCGGAGGTCCTACCATCCGTATCGATCGCACAGCTCCAAGGTGCGGATCATCCGGAGAAAGTCCCGCGCATGGAGGGCGAGCCAGGGCTTCCGCACGGCCACGCGAAGGGACAGCCTCGCATCGACCGCGCGCCAGTCGAGCCCCTGCAGCTCCTCGGTCACAGAGTCCATCAGTGCATCGCTCCAAGTCCGAACGCGATCGATCATCCACGAAAGCAGGGGGTCGAGGAACGGGGATGCCCTCAGGATCCGATCGTACGCCATCATCGCGTTCGGGTCCTCGTTCCCCAAGGCTGCCACGGCGCATTCGCCCGCGATGCGCCCGCTGAACAGTCCCGGATGGATCCCCGCGCCGTTCATCGGATTCGTGATGCCGCCCGCATCTCCGACGATCGCGAGGCCGGGCATCGCCAGGGCGGACAGATCGTACCGGTACGGAATCGAGCCGGCGATCGTCTGCGTTCGGCGGGCGATGTCGATCCCGAATTTCCGGCAGAAGGCCACCGTCGCGGCGTGTCCGTCGATCGGGCCTCCCGCTCCGACGTTCACGTCCTCGCCCTTCGGGAAGATCCAGGCGTAGCCGCCTTCGTAGGCCTGACTCACGAACAGGAGGAAGAAATCCGGATCGAGGATCGGCACGTCCTCGCGGCGGAATCGATATTCGTAGGCGACGATCTTCTCGAGCCTCCGCACGAGGCCCGCCTGGCGGGCGATGAGGCTCGCGGGCCCGTCCGCACCGATGACGATCCGCGCGTCCATGGATTCGCCGTTCGCCTCGATCCGCCAGCCGCCGTCATGCCGTGAGATTCCGGTCACCCGCGCCGACGTCCGCAGGTCCGCCCCGTCGTCCACGGCCCCTTCCACGATCCAGCGATCGAAGGCCGGTCGGTCGATCGCGTACCCGGGAAGCCGCGTGATGTAGAACCAGTTCCCGTTCGGGGCGACGCACTTCGCACCCGACACCCGCTGCGCGATCCACTCCTCGCGGGGACGGAGGCCGTTCGATTCAAGGCCGAACTCGCTCACGCCCTCCGCACACTGGACCGGCTCCCCGACGACCTTCTTCTTGTCGAGGATCGCCGTCCGGAAGCCCGCCGCGGCGAGTTGCCGCGCGGCCATGCCTCCGGAGGGGCCTGCCCCGACGACGACCGCGTCGAACACGTCGCGCTAGGAGTCCAAGGCGGATATATCGGCCTTACGCCGTGGCCGCAGCAGGGAATCGCCCCGCGAGGTCTTCCCCGTGGGCGGTCGTCCGATACACGTACGGCGGGACACCGCGGCGAAGGGCCGGTCCCCGCTGTTTCGTGACAAGCTGGACCGCGGTCAGGACCCGGAGGCTGTTCACGGTCGTGTATTCGGAGAGGCCCATCTCCTCCACGATCTCGGTCGCGCTCGCGTCGGGGTGGTCCCGCAGGAAGTGGAGGATCGCGATCTTCTGTCGGTCGAGGACCTCCGAGATCGGGCGTTTCTCCGGGCGCGGCTCGAGCTCCATCCGCTCGTACAGCCGCTTCCCCTGCTCCGACGGGGTCACGACGACCTGGAGGAGGGCCTCCTTCTCGATCTCGAGGAGGTGCTTCGCGACGGCCGCCGGCGCGATCCCCATCCGGTCGGCTAGCTCCGAGATCTTCGAGTCCCGGTTGCGGTACACCTTGTTCTCGACGACGATCGACAGGACCTCGCGCTGACGTTCCGTGAGGAGTCGAGACCAGTCGGTAGAGTGCATCCGGCGGGTCAAAGGCCGGGACCCGTCTTAAGCGTTTTTGTGGGACGCCGACGTTGGGCTTTTGTCAGACAAGATCCGCGTACGGAATCGCGCCGCGACGCCGGTGTCAGACATCGCTCCCTCCATCGCCTCCAAGGCTATAACCGGCGGCCCGTCTTCCCGATTTTCGGGTGGCGGAATGCCCGGCGAACTCATCGACGGGAAGAAGATCGCGGACGAGGTTCGCGCGGAACTGAAGCCTCGCCTCGTCGCCCTCGCGAAGGATGGGATCGTGCCGGGCCTCGCCGCGATCATCGTCGGAGAGGACCCGGGCTCGAAGCTCTACGTGAAGATGAAGGGCAAGGCTTCCGAGGAAATGGGCCTCGCGCACTGGACCGTGGAGCTGCCCGAAAAGGTCCCCGAGCGTCGCTTGCTCGAGGAGGTCGCCCGCTTGAACGCGGACCCCAAGGTCCATGGGATCCTCGTCCAGCAGCCGCTGCCTCCGCAGATCCGTCTCGACGCCGCCGTCTCGGCGGTCGATCCGGACAAGGATGTCGACTGCTTTCATCCTACGAACGTCGGACTCGTCCTGATCGGCCGCCCGCGATTCGCGCCTGCGACCCCGGCGGGGGTGGTCGAACTCCTCCTCCGGTCCGGGAACGACCCTGGCGGCAAAGACGTCGTGATCCTCGGTCGCAGCAACATCGTCGGCAAGCCGCTCGCGGCACTACTGATGCAGAAGGCGAGGGGAGCCAACGCCACCGTGACCGTGGCGCATAGCGCGACCCGAGACCTCTCCTCTCACACCCGTCGCGCGGACATCGTCATCGCCGCGATGGGTTCGCCGCGGTTCGTGAAAGCGGACATGGTGCGGGACGGCGTCGTCGTCATCGACGTCGGCATCAATCGGATCGCGGATCCAACGGCGAAGGGCGGCTATCGGACCGTGGGGGACGTGGATTTCGATGCGGTCCGCCGAAAGGCGAAGGCGATCTCGCCCGTCCCCGGAGGCGTCGGACCGATGACGATCGCCATGCTGTTGTCGAACACGGTTCGCGCGGCCGAGCTCGCCTCAAGGGCCGCCGGTACCGGGCCAACGTAATGGATATTAGTCAATCGAGGCCATGCTTCCCTCATCTGGAGAGTGGGCCGATGATTACGGGTGTGCAAGATGTCTACCACGAAGTCCAAGACATGAGGCGTGCGCTCGCGTTCTATCGGGACCTGCTGGGTTTGCGGGTGACCGACGAAAGCGAGGATTGGAGTGCGTTCGACGTCGGCGGCGTTCGGGTAGGACTCGACTCGACCGAAGGGAAGCCGACGCCGAAGCGGGCGATCCTGACCTTCAAGACCACCGACATTCGGGCTGACGTGAAGCGACTGCGAGCAGAGGGCGTGAAGTTCGTCGGCGAAATCGGCGACTATCCCTGGGGAAGCGTGGTGGTCTTCGGAGATTCGGAGGGGAACCTCCTGAAACTCATGCAGCCACTGAAGGAGCCGAAGCCCCTTCCTCCGTCCACTCGGGAAACTAGAAATCCCGGCCCTCGCTTCCTCCGCCGTCGACGTCATGAAGGTCTTGGTCGTCGGCGGCGGGGGGCGTGAGCATGCAATCGTCGAAGCCCTCCATCGAAGCCGCGCGGAAATCTACGCCGCGATGGCCAACCAGAATCCAGGGATCCGCCGTCGTTCGAAGGACGTTCTCCTCGTCGACGTGACCGCGGTCGACCACATCGTCGAATGGGCGTCGGAGCGTCGCGCCGAGCTGGCGGTCATCGGGCCCGAGGCCCCCTTGGAGAAGGGGATCGCGGACGCGCTCGAGAAGGCGGGGATCCCGACCGTCGGCCCGACTCGGGAGGCGGCCCAACTGGAGACGAACAAGGAGTTCACGCGCACCCTCATGCGGGATCACGGGATCCCCGGTTGCCCGCCGTTCTGGGCCTTCGACGATGCCGCGAGCTTCGAGGAATTCGTGGAACGGTCCGATTTCGAGTTCGTGATCAAGCCGCTGGGCCTCACGGGAGGGAAGGGCGTCCGCGTGTGGGGCGATCACTTCTCGACGAAGGCGGACGCGCTCGCCTACGGGAAGGAGATCCTGACGAAACAGATCGGCGGCGTCCCCCGGTTCCTCGTGGAGGAGAAGTTGGTCGGCGAGGAGTTTTCTCTCCAGGCCCTTTGCGACGGGCATGCTCTCGTGC
>Ga0209268_1000015_pt1 | contig 89608 bp, 67 predicted proteins | sample GraSoiAngelo_143_FD_185900 | JGI IMG/M metagenome (GOLD analysis project Ga0209268, IMG submission 185900) | Grasslands soil microbial communities from the Angelo Coastal Reserve, California, USA - 14_1009_02_30cm (SPAdes) (version 2) | ecosystem: Environmental > Terrestrial > Soil > Grasslands ... | reverse complement strand
GATGATATTCACGTACGCGACCTGCCCTGGGCAAAATTTTGGCGCGCCCAGGCTTTCGCGAGCCTGCATCGGTGGGCCGAAGCGCTGCCACTTTACGAGCAGCTGGCCAGCGACGAACGGTCGCCGTTTCGCAGCGCGGCGACGTTTGGGGCGGCGGAAATGCTGCGGGCATTGGGAAGACGCGATGAAGCGCTGAAAAAATTTACGCTTCTTACTCATGACAAGGAATGGGCGACGCGAACGCAATTGCGAGCGGCCGAATTGTACATTGAAACAGGCGATGTTGCCGGCGCGCGTCGTCTTCTCGAAGAGATGCAGCCCACGTCGATCGCCGAACGAAGAGAACGCCGCGTGTTGCGGGGCCGACTGGAGCTCATCCAGCGGCGACCTGAAAGAGCGATCGGCATTTTTCAGGGTCTTCTGAAACGACCAGAAGGAGCAGCTCACTCCACGCTCATTGCGGCAGTATTCGGTGTCGCGGAAGCGCAAGTGCAACTCAAGACGCCGGAAATCGCAGACGATGTGATCGAGCAGTTTATTGATCGTCATTCGGCGGACCCGGATCTTTCTGCTCTCTTCGCAAGACTCGATGAGTTGTATCGAGCGGAACACAAACCATCGCGCAACGAGCTGGAGAGATGGGTGCGCAGTCCCGAACAGCCACGACGAACATTTGCGCGATGGTATCTCGCGCGGTTCGAAATTCGCGCAGGGCGCAGGGAACGAGCGCGACAATTATTTACCGATCTTCGCCGCACCGGCGGAAAGTCTCAGACGATTTCCCCTGCTTTACTCGAGTTTGCACAATTCGAAATCGAAGATAAACACTTCGATGAGGCGATTGCGATTTTGGACGATGCGCGGTCGTTTCGTCCCGCGCCGTCTTTGCTGACACAAATCGATTTCTTATCTGCCCAGGCGCAATACCTTGCGAGGCGCTTTAATAGAGCTTCTGCAGACTTTGAACAAATCGCGCGTTCCCCTTCGCCGTGGGCAAAGATTGCGCTTTTCAATGCGTCCACCGGCTGGCTCCAACTCGGTAACCACGCACGTTTTGTAGCTGACTCCAGTGAACTGGAAAAGGCGGGTGGCAACGAAGAGGCTCGTGCCGACTTGCGATTACAGGAAGGTTTGCTCCAAGCGGCAAAAGGCGACCAAAAAGCGGCGGAATCGCTGCAAGAGTTCATTCATGATTTTCCTAAAAATCCTCGGACGTCGGAAGCTTTGGTCAGCCTGGCGGAACTGGCCTTTCATGCGTCGTCGCCGCGCCTCGACGAAGCGCGCAAGTATCTGACTCGCGCAGCCGGGTCGCCGACGGCTGCAGCCGCGGAACGGGGTGACTATCTCAACATCTGGATTGAGGAATCAGCCGGCGGCAATGAAGCGAAAGTTATTGAGCTCGCAAAGCGCTTCCTCGAACAACATGGAACCTCGCCGTTCGCTCCGGAAGTTCGAATGAAGTTGGCTGAGCTTTATTACCAACGCCAGGATTTTGCGAACGCACAGACACAGTTTGAACTGATTGCGCAACAGACTCCGGATAATTCGCTTGGTGAAAAAGCCCTCTTCTTCGCGGCAGAGTCGGCAATGTCCAGCATGGGCGAACATTCTCTGGATCGGGCGATTGTCCTATTTGATCAGGTGGTAAGGCAGAACGGCCCGTTGCGATGGGCAGCGCGTAATGAGCAGGCTGTGATCGAACGCAAGCTTGGCAAACCCAAGGACGCTCTCGCTCTATACGATGAGGTGTTAAAGAGTGATGCCGGTTCCCCCGAAAAACGCGAGGCGATGTGCGGCAAGGGCGACATTTTCTTTGAGATGGGTACCACCGATCCAAGCAATTATCAGCGCGCGATCGACATGTATGATCAACTCGGCTCTGATAAGGACGAGCCGATTCACTGGCGCAACCAAGCGCTTTTTAAGAAGGGATTATGTTTGGAGAAGAAAAACGAGCGCGCCACGGCGCTTGCCACGTTTTACAAAATACTGGAGGGAGACGCGCGCCCGGATCGGCGGCGCGAACTGTTCTGGTATTACAAGGCTGGGTTTAACGCCGCGCGGCTGTTGGAGGAAGACTCGAAGTGGGAATCTGCTGCTGCCATCTATGAGAAACTCGCTGGAGCGGGAGGTAGCCGGAGCGAAGAAGCAAAAGCGCGTCTTACCAATCTTCGACTGGAGCATTTCCTCTGGACGGATTAATCGCAAGGAGTCTGTGGCCGAAAATCTCGGTTTTCTGTCTCAAATCGACGACGAATAAGCTTGCGCAAAATTCGAAGGCGCATCACTATTAGGCCGTGAAAACAGTAGGCAGACCAAGTCGCCTGGGCGGCTGGTCGGTTCGATGTGCAAGCGTTGTGCTTGCGCTCGCGTTTTGCGCATCGGCTGCTGCTGATCCACAGAGCAAGAACGTCGTGCTCCGGCCACAACCACAGCAGGTCGTGAAGACCTCAAAGAAGATCTGCTACACTGTGACCGGAAGCTCGCGCATTCCGCAACCTTGCGATCGGCTAGCTGCAATTCCGACCACTCATGGCGCACTGGATATTTTAGGCCACCGTACGGGGCCATAACCAAAACTCCGACGATTTCGCCGGTAACAAGCGTGCTGCCAGCGCGCAGCGCGGACGTAGATTTACGTTTTCGCGCGCCACGCCATCATTCCGCGCAATCGCGCACCCACCTTTTCGATTGGATGCTTTTCGGCGTCCAAGAGCAATTGCGCGTAACGCGTACGGGGAGGTTTCATTTCTCGAATAAATTCACGCGCGAATTGGCCAGAGCGAATTTTTTGCAGCGCTGATTTCATCCGCTTTTGCACAGTTCGATTGATGATCTTCGGCCCAACCGTCAGCTCGCCCCATTTGGCGGTATCGGAGATCAATTTACGCATACCCGAAATGCCCGCTTCGTGGATGAGATCAACGATGAACTTTAGTTCGTGGAGGCATTCGAAGTAGGCAAGTTCAGGAGGATAGCCGGCGCCAACGAGTGTATCGAAACCGGCGCGAATGAGCGCGCTTGTTCCTCCGCAAAGGACTGCTTGCTCACCAAAAAGGTCGGTCTCCGTCTCCTCACGAAAAGTTGTCTCGATTACGCCGGCATGTGTGCAACCGATTCCCTTTGCCCAAGCCAGAGCGGTTTGCTTCGCATGCCTGCTGTGATTTTGGTGAATTGCAATCAGACCGGGCGCGCCGCGTCCTCCAAGAAACTCGCGACGTACCATAGGACCCAGACTTTTCGGCGCCACCATGATAACGTCCACATCTCTCCGGGGAACGATCGTGCGATAATGAATCGCGAAGCCATGCGCGAAGAGTAGCGTTTGGCCAGATCGCAAATTCGGCGCGACCTGTTTCGCATAAATTCGCGGCATCTCGTTGTCTGGAAGGGCAAGAAAAACGATGTCTCCGCGCTGCGTGGCCCGGGCTGTGTCCAGGACTTCCAGACCGCTGCGCCGGGCACGGACCCGCGATTTGCTTCTCTGATAGAGGCCGACAATTACGTTAATCCCGCTGTCCTTGAGATTGAGAGCGTGTGCTCGACCTTGTGCGCCGAACCCAATCACTGCGCACGTTTTTCCCTTCAGCCAACGGAGATCGGCGTGTTTGTCGGTATAGATACGCGCGGCCAAATTTTACTCGCGAATGCGTCCGGAGTTAGTTCGCTGGCTTACCCAAGATGGAATTCGCTGTCGCAAGCACCGATTTATCCTCGTTATCCGTCAGTCCAGCGAGGAAATGGCGAATCCGGCGAAATGACTGACGCAAAAACAGTTCGGCAGCGCACTGTTCCGGAGTCGATGAACTTCCATTTCGTTGCGCAAACTGAATCTCCGCATCTTGACGGCTGAGCACGCACGCTGACGCTAAAAGATCCATCGCCGCGTTTGCGATCCGCTCCTGGACAAGCTGCATATCGAGTATCGGCTCGCGGTAAGTGATCAGTGCGCGGTTCACGGCTACATTGAAACGGCGGATCAGGCGCCCAAGTTGATTGGCGAACCAACGCAGTTCAGGGCTGCGTACCGGAATCTCGGGAACCCGTACGGTCGCGCCGAGCCGATGCTTGCCAGCTATCCATGCTTTTGCGAAGCCGCGCTCGCGTGTCGGTTTCATCATCGTGTCGTAAATTTCCTTGAATTCCATGCCCGGTCCGCGCATCCCCACCAACGCGATAAACGAAGTGAGCACTTCGTTCGCGCCTTCGCCGATCTGGTTAATACGCGCGTCGCGCATCATTCTTTCCAGCGGACGATCGACAAAATACGCAGAGCCGCCATAAATCTGAAATACATCGTTGATGCACTCCCAAAGCCGCTCGGTGGTGAATACTTTGAGCATCGCCGTCTCGAGCATGTAATCCTCAAGGCCGCGATCAATCAACGCCGCAGTGATCGTGGTCATCGCGTCCATGGCATAAGCGTCCGCTGCAATGCGCGCGATTTTCTTTTGGACGAGATGAAAATTACCGAGCGTTTTGTTGAATTGTTTTCTCGTGTTTGCGTGTTCGATCGCCAAACGCAAACAAGTCTTGGCCGCGCCCGTGCAACACGCGCCGAATGTTGTGCGTCCGAAATCGAGAACCGTCAGCGCTACTTTCAGACCTTTGCCGTACGGGCCTAGAATATTTTCCTTCGGAACCTTGACGTTGCGCAACGCGAATCGACCAGTTGCCGTGCCCCGGATTCCCATCTTCGGCATCCGCGCCTCGAGCATTTCGAAGCCGGGCATGTCTGGTGTAACCAGAAAAGCTGTGATCGCGGTCTTATCCGATCCAGGCACTGGCGTTCGCGCCATGACTGTCAGCACATCTGCGATTGCCGCGTTGGTGATGTAGCGCTTTTCACCGTTCACAATGAAGTGCGACCCATCTTCGCTGGGCCGCGCCTGCATTTGCACGTTCGCCGCATCTGATCCGGCTTCCTTTTCGGTCAGCGCAAACGCGCCCAATTGTTCGCCGGTCGACAACTTTGGTAGCCATCGCTGTTTTTGCTCGTGCGTTCCAAAGAGTAACAACGCGCGAATTCCAATCGAGTGGTGCGCATTCACGAAAACGGATGTCGATGCGCAGCGGCGGCCGATCTCTTCCAGAATCTTGCAGTTAGCCATCTGCGAGAATCCACGCCCGCCATATTCCTTCGGCGCAGTCATGCCGAGCACGCCAACTCGGCCAAGGCCATCAATCACGCTGCGCGGTATGTCCGCTTTCCGATCGATCTCTGCAGGATCAAGATGTTCGTCCAGAAATTGGCGAAGTTCGGTGAGAGTCTCATCCAGTTCGGGTTGTTGCGCCGCCGGAATGCGCGGATAAGGCATCACCCAATCAGCAACGAAATGCCCTTGGAAAAGACCTTTGGCAAAACCGAGGGCCTGCGGACCTGCAAAAAGCAGTTCTTCGGCTTGCTGGATTTCTTTCTGTCGCTGCGCGTCGAGCTTATTCATTCAGGTTGTCTTTAGAAAAACGGGCGACGCATTGTAGCCATGCGCGCGCGCGTGTCCAATCGCGCGCCGCCTGGTGCACGTCGTCTTCAGAAATCCTCAAGACTCCGGATGGTCCGAACCTCAAGGCAGCGTGCCCGGGGTTTGCAGCGGCGCAATCTGGAAATTTAGACCTCGTAGAGGCCCAGCGATTAGCCCTTGCCCTCAGCTGCACCCCTGACTCGTTCCACACTCGGTGCAGACGCCGCAGGCGCCGGCGCGGATGACTTTGTCGCTGCCGCAGACGGAACAGGTGATGCCCATGAAGATGCTGCCGAGCGCTACTGTTACACGATCGGCGTGACCATTGCGGTTTCCGTTCTGTCGGCCAGATTCGGAATCGGCGGCCGGATGACTTGTGATCACGTCGATCACTTCCTTTTCGCCAGTGCGCGCCAAATCTGTTACCGGTCGGTTCAGAGCTTTCTTTTCGATCTCCGCGATTTCCTTGAGCGGCAGGTCCGGCTGGGCTCGATTAGGCGAAGTCGCCTCCTTGTAGCCTTTAATGAACTGGCACGCCAGCCAGCGAAATACGTAATCGGTAATACTGGTTGCGTGACGAATATCGGGATTCTTTGTGAACCCACTCGGTTCAAACCGTTGATAGGCGAATTTTTTCACGAGACTTTCGAGCGGGACGCCGTACTGCAGCGCGATCGAGGTAAGCGTACCGACCGTGTCCATTAACCCCCCAATCGTGCTGCCTTCCTTCGACATGGTGATGAAGAGCTCACCGGGTTGGCCGTCCTCGTACAAACCGACGGTGATGTATCCTTCGTGACCCGCGATCTCGAACTTGTGGGTCAACGATATGCGCGTGTCTGGCATGCGATGCCGGACTGGTTGATCGAGCTGACCACGTAGCGCTGTGAGTTCTTGCTCCAATTCGAGAACGCGTTTTTGAAGCGCGTCGGTGGCGGAATCCGCGGAGAGGCCGCTGTCGTCGCCAGCGGCTACAGTTCCCATGTCTTTTGTTTTTCGAGTATTCAGAGGCGCTGAACGCTTCGAGGCGTCGCGATAAATCGCTACCGATTTCAATCCGAGCCGCCATCCTTCGACGTAGGTGTTCATAATGTCGTCGACCGTGGCGGCTTCCGGCATGTTGACTGTCTTCGAAATCGCGCCGCTAAGGAACGGCTGCGCTGCAGCCATCATTCGCAGGTGCGCCATGTAATTGAGACTACGCTCGCCTTTAAACGGCTTGAACGCGCAATCGAATATCGGCAGATGCTCCGGTTTCAATCCGGATGAAATTGTCGATCCATCCGTATCCGTGACGTCCTCGATGGTGTCGAAAGCGTCGATGTGCGCGATGATTCCTTCGATCTCATCGGAATTGTAACCGAGTTTCTCCAAAGCGGCTTTCACCGTTTGATTGACAATTTTGAGCATTCCGCCGCCCGCCAGCAGCTTGTATTTTACCAGGGCAATGTCCGGTTCGATTCCAGTCGTGTCGCAATCCATCAGAAAACTGATCGTGCCGGTTGGTGCGAGCACAGTCACCTGTGCGTTCCGATAACCGTGGTGTTTTCCTAGTTCTGCCGCGCTATCCCAAACTTTCGCAGCTTCCTCTTTCAAATGTGCGAATTCCTTTGCGTCCGAGATTTCGCGCACCGCCTGGCGATGCAGCTCGATCACTTCCAGCATTGACGCGACGTTGTCCTTGGCGACTGGCTTCGGCACGCCGCTGGCGCGTGCGTCGCGGTAACCTGAAAACGGCCCGATCGCCCGTGCCAACCGTGCGCTTTGTTCGTAAGCTTCGCCGGTCATGATTGCAGTGATCGCGCCGCAGAGCGCCCGGCCTTCCACACTATCGTAACCAAACCCGTAGCTCATGATGAGCGACCCGAGATTTGCGTAGCCGAGTCCGAGCGTGCGGAAAATATGAGAGTTCTCCGCGATTTCCTTGATCGGGTAACTCGCGTTGTCGACAATGATCTCCTGCGCTGTGATGAAAACGCGCACCGCCGCTTTGAATCGATCGATATCAAAGTCGCCCTCCGGAGTTTTAAACTTCATTAAGTTGAGCGAAGCCAGATTGCACGCGGTGTTATCGAGGAAGAGATATTCCGAGCACGGGTTCGTGGAATTTTGACGGCCTGTGCCCTTGCAGGTGTGCCACTTGTGGATCGTGGAATCGAACTGCATTCCAGGATCGCCGCAGATGTATGTTCCTTCAGCGATCTTGCGCAATAGCGTGCGCGCGTCTTTGCGCTCACATTGTTTGCCGTCCGTTACACGGCGCGTCCACCATTCCCGGCCTTCCTGCGCCGCTTCCATAAATTCATCGCTTACCCTCACGCTCACATTTTCGTTCTGATACATGACCGATCCGTACGCATCACCGTTGTAGCTGCCGTCGTAGCCCTGCTCGATAAGCGCCCATGCCTTCTTTTCTTCCTTCTGTTTGGCGTCGATGAACTCTTCAATGTCCGGGTGCCAATCTTTGAGCGTGTTCATCTTCGCTGCACGCCGCGTTTTGCCGCCGCTCTTCACCACGTTCGCAACCTGATCGTAAACTTTCAGGAACGAGAGCGGTCCACTGGGTTTGCCGCCGCCGCTCAATTTTTCTCTCGTTGACCTGAGCGAAGAAAGATCTGTGCCGGTGCCGCTGCCGTACTTGAAGAGCATCGCTTCGCTGGTCGCCAGCCGCATAATGTCTTCCATCGTATCCTCCACACTCTGGATGAAACACGCGCTTCCCTGCGGATATTCGTACTGCGACGCGGCTCGTTCCGCTTCGCCGGTTTCCCAATTGTAGAAATAATTGCCGGCCCCGGCGCCTTTGCCGACGCCATATTGATGATATAAGCCGACGTTAAACCAGACCGGTGAATTGAACGCACCGTATTGGTTCAAGCACAGCCAGGTCAGCTCATCGTAAAAAACCTCCGCGGCTTCCGCATCCGTGAAATAACCATCCGCCAAACCCCAGTCCGTAATCGTGCGCGTAACGCGATGAATCAGCTGCCGCACCGAGGTTTCTCGTCCGCCCTTGTATGGATCGGTGCCGTTCGCGATATCGCCGTAAAAATACTTCGAGACCGCTATTTTGGTCGCGAGGGCACTCCAGCTTTTCGGAACTTCGATGTCCTCCTGCTTAAAGATGACTTTGGCACTGTCATCGGTGATTTCCGCGGTGCGCCGCTCCCATTCAACTTGATCAAATGGCGCCACAGCGGCATCGCTGAACACGCGCTTAAAACGCAGGCCAGTCTTTTTCTTTTTGTCGCTCCTGTTTCTTCGGCGCACAGTCGGTTGAGGTGGTCCGTTAAGTGAGGCGGGCGGGATTCCGGGTTTTAGTTGAATCATGGCAATTAGGGAGGGTTGAAGTTCTGAATAAGGTGCGAATAGTTGTCAACAGCAGCGCAAACAACTTGTGAATCCTGGTGAACAACAAGTAATAGCGTTGGCTGTCCTTGGGACATACAATATGCAGCCCTCGGTGAAGGCGTGGCAAGCCTAAAATTGTAACATTTTTTTGACGCAATATGCGTCCGCGCATGTCGTATTCGGTGCCTTGGGCGAACATCTTTTCCCTAGAGGGGGGACCATCTGAAAGATGAAGGCAAACGTCTAACACTCAACGCCGAACCTCCCGTTTCAACATGGGATTTGCGTTCGACGTTGGATGTTGGACGTTCAGCGTTCGACGTTTTTCCGCTCACTCAGGAAGGGTGGCTGAGTCCGGTTTAAGGCACTCGACTCGAAATCGAGCGTGGGGAAACCCACCGTGGGTTCGAATCCCACCCCTTCCGCTGGCCCTTCGAAAAGAACATCTGGCTAAAGAGTCTGCTTTGTTTAGACAAGATTGGCATGTGGCGACGTCTTCATCATATGGTCATCTCGAGCTCGCCCATTGGATGAAATCACAGTTGCATCCCGTTTGTTCAACGGCAGCTTCCTCACTTCATCTTTTTTCCTATGAACATACTTTTTCGGTTTTTTGCTCTTCTGTGTTTGACTTCATCCGGCCTGATTTCAATCACCGGCGTCTACGCACAGAAATTCCCTGACACAACGCGCCTGTTGCGTTTCCCGACGACGAACGATACGCAAATCGTCTTCTGCTATGCGGGTGAGATTTATACAGTCGGCAAAGACGGCGGTATGGCGCGACGCCTGACGAGCGGTCCTGGCTACAGCTCGTTCCCGCGTTTCTCGCCAGATGGCAAGCAGATCGCGTTTACTTCGCAATACGATGGCAACACCGAAGTCTATATTATGCCAGCCGAAGGCGGGGCGCCGAAAAGGCTGACGACTTCGGCCACGCTCGGCCGGGACGACATTTCCGACCGCATGGGGCCTAACAATCTCGTGATGGCATGGGAAAACACCAAGCCACTCGTTGTCTTCCGTTCGCGTATGAAGTCATTCAATGATTTCATCGGCTCACTATTTACCGTCGGACTGGACGCGGAATTACCGCAGCAGCTGCCGGTGCCGCGAGGCGGTTTCGTTTCGTTTTCGCCGGACGATTCGAAGATGGCTTACAACCGCGTGTTCCGCGAGTTTCGCACCTGGAAACATTACCGCGGCGGCATGGCGGACGACATTTGGATTTACGATTTCAAAACCGGCGCGACCGAAAATCTGACAGACAATCCGGCACAGGATATCTGCCCGATGTGGGGGCCGGACAACAAAATCTATTTCATCTCCGATCGCGACAACCGCATGAACTTGTTCGTTATCGACCTTGCGACGAAGGAAACCAGGCAGCTCACGCACTTCACAGATTTCGACATCAAGTTCCCGTCGATCGGCAAAGACTCGATCGTGTTCGAGCAAGCCGGATACATCTGGCGTTACGATCTGGCGAGCGGTCAGGCCACGCCGGTGCCTATTGAGATCAAGGAAGATTTCGCAATTGGACGGTCCGCGCTTGTCGATGCAGCCAAACATATCGAAACGGTGAACCTCGCGCCGGATGGCGAGCGCTCTATCACAGTCGCGCGCGGCGATCTTTTTTCCGTGCCGGCAAAGAACGGAACGCCGCGTAACCTGACGAAAACTTCAGGCGCGCACGAGCGCGATGCAGTGTGGTCGCCAGACGGAAAATGGATCGCCTACAACTCGGACGTGACCGGGGAAAACGAACTGTACGTTCGTTCCCAGGACGGCAAAAGCGAGCCGCAGCAGATTACGAGTGGCGCCGACACTTATTACTACGCGCCTAAATGGTCGCCCGACAGCAAGAAGCTCTTGTGGAGTGATCGGTTGCAGCGATTGCGCTACGTCGATGTTACAAGCAAAGCGATCACGCTGCTCGATCAGGACAAATACGGCGAGATCGAGGGATACGCCTGGTCGCCGGACAGTCAGTGGGTCACCTGGGCGCGCCCGGAGGAAAATGGGATGTCGCGTGTCTATCTCTATTCACTCGCGAACAAGCAACAGACCGCTGTCACTGATAGCTGGTATGGCTCTGGCGAAGCAGTCTTCAGCGACGACGGGAAATATTTGTTGCTCGGCTCCGCGCGCGATTTCAAGCCGACCTTTGGCGACGAAGAATTTGCAAACGTGTATCGCGATATGCAGCGCGTTTATCTCATCACACTGGGCAAAGAGACCGAGAACCCGCTCGCCCCGAAGAGCGACGAAGTCGGGAAAGCTGAAGAAAAACGACAAAAGGAAAAAGCAAAGAAAGAGGAAGAGAAAAAGCCGGAAGAAAAGGCGATCGGCAAGAAACCGGAAGAAAAACCAAAGAAGCCCGTGATTGTGAAAGTGGATATTGATGGAATCCAGAACCGGATTCTTGGCTTGGAAATTACGCCGGGAAATTATCGCAACATCCGAATGCTGGATGACGGGCGGATCTTCTATCTGCGTCGCACGGCCGCTGATGATGTCGGTGAAGATGACGAAGAAGGATTCCCCGAGAGAGACAGGAAATCACACCTTTGCGTTTACAACGTGGACGATCGCAAAGAGACCGTTCTGGGCGACGCGAACAACTACCAAATCACATTCGATGGCAAAAAGATGCTGGTGAAAATCAAAAAAGATTACGCCATTATCGATGTGCCAAAGGACAAGCTCGAGACCAAAGACCACGAGCACAAGATCCAAGATCTCGACACACAGTTGGATCGGCATTCCGAGTGGAACCAAATCTACTTCGAATGCTGGCGGCAAATGCGCGATTTTTTCTTTTCGCCCACGATGAACGGCGTCGATTGGAAAGCACTGCGTGACAAATACGCCGCTCTGCTGCCGTTCGTGAATCATCGCAACGATCTAACCTATTTGTTAGGTGAGCTCATTGCCGAGTTGAACAATGGGCACACGTACGTTGCCGGCGGTGAGCGCCCCGACACACCACGCATCAAGCTCGGCCTGCTCGGCGCGGAATTTTCGCGCGATCCGGCCACGCGCGCCTATCGCATCGAACGCATTTTGCCGGGCGAAAATTGGGACAAGAAAACCCGCTCACCGCTCACAGACGTCGGCGTGGATGTGAAACCGGGCGATTACATTCTAGCTATCAACAACACTCCGGTCTCCACGTTGCCGAATCTTTACGACGCGCTCATCGGCACCGCCGACAAACAAGTGATCCTGCGCGTGAACTCCAAACCGACTGACGCCGGCGCGCGGGACGTGATCCTTATGCCCACCGACAATGAAGCGCCGCTTTACTACCTCGATTGGGTGCAAAAAAATATCGATTACGTAAACAAGAAAACCGGCGGCGAAGTCGGTTACCTGCACATCCCCGATATGGGCCAGCCCGGGTTGAACGAGTTCACCAAACTTTACTTTCCGCAAATCCGTAAACATGCGCTCATTGTAGATGTTCGCGGCAACGGCGGGGGATTCGTTTCGCCGTTGGTGATCGAGCGGTTGCGCCGGGCGCTGGTGATGGTTGGGATCGCGCGGAACGGCATGCCGCAGACGGACCCGCCGCAAACGTTCACGGGCCCGATGGTCACGTTAACCAACGAATTCTCCGCCTCAGATGGCGATATTTTTCCCTATCGCTTTAAGTCGCTTGGACTTGGCAAATTAATCGGAAAGCGCACCTGGGGCGGCGTTATAGGTATTCGCGAGTCGCTGCCGCTTGCGGATGGCGGCCAATTCTTTAAACCCGAATTCGCTCCGTACTCGAAGGACGGCAAACAATGGATCGTTGAAGGTCGCGGCGTCGATCCCGACATCGTCGTCGATAACGATCCTGGAAAAGAATTCAAAGGCGAAGATCAGCAACTGGACCGTGCCATCCAGGAGATTCAGGAAGAACTAAAGACGAAACGTTACGAGCTTCCGCCGCCCCCGCCCTGGCCTAATCGGAATCCAGCCAGCTGAACCTGGAGTTTTAACAACCGGCTCTACTCAGGCTCGGTGTGTAGCACACGCGCCACTGCGCGCAGAAGCGAAATCCTAAGAGGAAGGATTTTCTTCAAAGTCATGGGTAGTTTCCCTGACGACATGCAGTCGTTATTTCCGGCGCTCGCCACGGCAGCAGAAAGCGACGAGATTAGCCGCATGGAACGAGCGTTTCCAAACCGAATCGAAGCGGGGCGGCTACTCGCGGAGAAGCTCGAGAAATATGCAGATCGCGACGACGTGATTGTGCTCGGTTTGCCCCGGGGCGGCGTGCCTGTTGCCAGCGAAGTTGCAAAACGTCTTCGTGCGCCGCTCGACGTTTTTATCGTGCGGAAGCTTGGTGTCCCTGGGTTCGAAGAATTGGCTGCCGGCGCAATCGCTTCAGGGGGCGTGCGTGTTTTGAATGAAGATGTCATGCGCGCGATACCGCACGCAGATGAAGCCATTGAAATCGTAACGGCGCGGGAAACAGAGGAAATGCAGCGCCGCGAACAAACCTATCGGGAGGGACGCTCGGCACCGGAGTTGCGGGATCGGATTGCTATTTTAGTGGATGATGGATTGGCCACGGGGGCAACGATGCGCGCTGCAGTAAAGGCGCTGCGACAGCGCGGCGCTGCGAAGATCGTCGTAGCTGTACCGGTCGGTCCTCCGGACACCTGCCACGAGATCGAAGAACAAACCGACGAAACGATCTGCCTGAGCACGCCTGAATTCTTTCAGGCAGTCGGCCAGTATTACGAAGATTTCTCGCAGACAACCGATGAAGACGTGCGCGAATTGCTGACCAGCGCCGCGCGGGACATGCCTGAGGGAAACCGAAAAGAATGACGATGACAGACGCTGAATTTGTTCGCGAGATCGCCCAGCCGCTCTCTGGCGGCGTAAATGATTATGATGGGCTCCTCAAGCTAATCGGCGATGCGCAATTTGTGTTGGTGGGTGAAGCGACGCATGGCACACATGAATTTTACTCCGAGCGCGCCGCGATCACGAAGCGGCTTATCGCAGAAAAAGGTTTCTCCGTCGTGGCCATCGAGGCAGACTGGCCGGATTCAGCCAGGGTGCATCGTTATGTGCGCGGTAATATGGCAGACGCCAACACGAACGAAGCGCTCTCAGGTTTTAGCAGATTTCCGATCTGGATGTGGCGGAACACGGTCATGGTGGACTTTGTTGAGTGGTTGCGTCGTTTTAACCGCGATATCGATCCGAAACAGGCACCCGTTGGATTCTACGGAATGGATCTCTACAGTCTACATGCCTCAATTGAGGCGGTGCTAAAATACTTGGAAAAGGTCGATCCTGATTCAGCGAAACGCGCACAGTTACGATACTCCTGCTTCGATCATTTCAGCCGCAAGCCACAGAAATACGGATACGCTACCACAGTCGGCGCAGCCGAACCATGTGAAGAGGCAGTCGTCGAACAGCTCATCGAACTGCAAAGCAAAGCGGCCGAATTTCTAAGTCGCGACGGCGACGTAGCTGCGGAGGAACTGTTCTTTGCGGAGCAAAATGCGCGACTGGTAAAAAATGCGGAACAATATTACCGCTCCATGTTTCGTGGCCGCGCGTCATCCTGGAATTTGCGCGACCGCCACATGGTCGAGACAATCGAAAATCTGGTTGCGCACCTCGATGGAAGCCGGCAGCCGAAAGCGATTGTCTGGGCGCACAATTCGCATCTCGGCGACGCGCGCGCGACGGAGATGAGCCACTACGGCGAAGTGAACGTCGGCCAGCTCATGCGCGAACGTTTTGGCGATGAAGCGGCGCTGATCGGTTTCAGCACCCATCATGGGACAGTAACCGCAGCCTCGGATTGGGGGGCGCCTGCAGAACGCAAAAATGTCCGGCCTGCCTTGCGAGGAAGTTACGAGGAGTTGTTTCACGAGACAGGCCTGCCTCGATTTTGGATCGACTTGCAAGGCGCTGGCCAGATCGGCGTCTTGCAACAGCGGCGCATCGAGCGCGCCATCGGAGTGATTTACCGCCCCGAGACAGAACGCTTAAGCCACTACTTTCATGCACGCCTTCCGGAACAGTTCGATGCGATCATTCATATCGATGAAACCTGTGCAGTTGAACCGCTCGAACAAACCAGTCTCTGGGACGCCGGCGAATTACCAGAAACCTACCCGTTCAAAGTGTGAAGCGCATCTATGAAGACAAATTTGGTAGGGCGCGACCGCCGGGCGCGCAGAATCAAACGAGCGATTCTCTTCGATCATGAACGAGGTACAAATTCAGGCCGGGCAAGCAATTCTCTCGGGAACTTTGCATCTTCCTACTAGCGCGCGTGCCCTGGTGCTTTTTGCACATGGTAGCGGCAGCAGCCGTCACAGTCCGCGGAATCAATTTGTGGCGCGCACACTTAACGACGCCGGACTGGCGACGCTGCTTTTTGACTTGCTCACGCAGAAGGAGGAAGCAATCGACGTGCAGACTCGCGAGCTTCGGTTCAATATCCATTTGCTGGCGGAACGCCTTGTTCACGCGACAAAGTGGGCAAAGCAGCAACCAGAAACGTGCGATTTGCGGTTTGGCTATTTCGGCTCGAGCACAGGCGGCGCTGCGGCACTGGTGGCGGCGGTCGAAGTTCCGAAAGATGTAGGCGCGGTCGTTTCGCGCGGCGGACGTCCAGATTTGGCGGATGAATCTCTGCCAAAAGTGAATGCACCAACCCTGCTCATTGTCGGCGGCAACGATGACATCGTCATCGAGTTAAACGAGCAAGTACGCGATAAGATGCACTGCGAAGTGAAACTCGAGATTATCCCCGGCGCGACGCATCTCTTCGAAGAACCAGGGACGCTGGAGAAAGTCGCGAAACTGGCAAGCGAATGGTTCGTTAATCATATTGGCAGTGCCGGGCCGCGCTAACCAATTTGTCATTCCGAGCGGAGCGAGGAACCTCACGATCGAAGCGGTCGTCACACCAGTAATTTGTGTAACGCAGCATCCAGCGAGAGGTCCTTCGGTTCGCTCAGGATGACACGCACTTTTTTATTCGCGCGTGTCTTTATAAGTCACAACGCGTCCCCACAAGCTCTTAGTTCCCCAGATCCCAGCCCGCAAACATTCCAACTGCACAATCTGGCTGTGATCGACAAACAGGTTCACGTCAGCGCCATAGTTTTTGATGTACCACGCGAACACGTCGGGATCGGCGGCTTCAAACATCAGTTTTTCCATGCCGATCTCGTCAATGAATTTTGCGGGAACGTCGGTGCGCCATGGATCGACGTTTTCAGTGATCCCTTCGCTTTCCATCATGATGATCTCCGCTCCGGCGCCGAGAAATCGCTTTGCCTGTGCGATGGCCCAGCTCGGGTCGCGCGTACCTTCCGTCTTTAGTTCCGCAGCCGCGGTGGCGCCTCCGGCGCCGAATTGAATTCCAACTTCTGGTTTCGCTTTTAATCCGGATTTGCGCACCAATTCAATTAGCCGCAGCCAATCGTCAGTTGAAATCGAGACGAACCCAGCTGAGATCTCGATGATATCGAACCCGAGCTTTTTGCATCGGGCAACGTACTGGCGCACGGCATCATCGCCTTGCACAAGAACGCGCTCAACAAAACCGCCTGTGGAAACGAGAACCTCATGTTCGTGGCAAAGCTCGATGATGTCTTGCACAGCTCGTTCTGGCATCAGCGTGAACGAGCCGCCCGCAAACTTCAGCGAATCGACGTAGGCGCCCATCGTTTCGAACAGATCTGCAAGGTAACGCCGACCCACAACCGAGTAATACGGCCCCCGAATCTCCGTTAAGCCCCGCTTCCGTGGTTTGCCTTTCCGCTCATTGACTCGCAAAAATGGAAAACTGCGCTCGGGCGGTTTTGCCTTTTTCATCTCTCTAGGATTACAAACGTCGTGCGAGGTCGCCGCGGTTGTCTGGGGAGCGCACGCGCCTCGCGTGCCGTGTTCGGCGCCCTCGTCGAACACACTTGGGAAATGAATGTATCATCGGACTTGCGAATGGCTTTCCGGCGAGGGCGCCGGAAAGAGCACGCGAGGCGCGTGCGCTCCCCGGAGACTCGCGAAACGGCGTCGGGTGTTTAAATTGGAAATTGGATGTTGAACCCGCCAGCGCGCAACTTCTCCGCCCTAACGACCGATCTTTATGAGGTCACAATGGCATGCGGCTATTGGAATGCCGGTGTGAGTGATTATGAGGCCGCGTTCCACGTCACTTTTCGGGAGAACCCGTTCGCTGGTGAATTCACGGTGGCCTGCGGGCTCGCGACAGCAATCGATTTCCTTCGCGCGTTTCGTTTTGACGAAACCGAAATTGATTATCTCGCGTCGCAGCTCGGGAACGACGGCAAGCCACTATTCAGTGTCGGTTTTCTCGACTACTTGCGCAGTTTGCGGCTGGCTTGTGAGATCGATGCAGTTCCCGAAGGAACATTGGTTTTCCCGAACGAGCCGCTGATTCGAGTGTGCGGTCCGATTATCCAATGTCAGCTTCTGGAAACGGCTCTGCTCAACATTCTGAATTTCGAAAGCCTGATCGCGACGAAAGCGGCGCGCGTATGTCTGGCTGCCCAAAATGATCCCGTCATTGAATTTGGTTTGCGCCGCGCGCAAGGTGTTGATGGCGGTTTAACTGCAGCGCGCTCGGCTTACGTCGGCGGCTGCGCGGGTACGTCGAATTTGCAGGCCGGTCAACAGTTTGGAATCCCAGTGAGCGGAACGCAGGCGCACAGCTGGATCATGTTCTTCGAAAACGAGAGCGAGGCGTTTCAAACGTATGCCAAAGCGATGCCCAATAACTGTGTCTTCGTTGTGGATACTTACAATTCTCTCGATGGGGTGCGCCACGCGATTGATATAGCTCGAAGGTTGCGCCAGAACGGACACGAAATGATCGGGGTGCGGCTGGATTCTGGGGACCGTGTTGCATTGAGCATCGAGACGCGTCGAATGCTAGATAAAGCCGGCTTCACAAACGCAAAGATCGTCTGCTCGGGTGATCTGGACGAACACGCGATAGCGGACATGAAACGATGTGGCGCGAAGATCGACATATGGGGCGTGGGAACCAAGCTCACGACCGGCCAGCCCGATGCGGCCTTAGGCGGCATTTATAAACTCGGCGCAGTACGTCGCCCCGGCGGTCAATGGCAATATCGCATTAAACTTTCCGATGAACGCGCGAAAACGTCAGTTCCGGGCCTGTTGCAGGTGCGGCGGCTTCATCAGCCGGATGGCAGATTTGTCGCCGACGCGATTTACGAACTCGATCATCGGGCAAGCAAACCCTGTGTAATTGTAGATCTTCAAACCGAGCAAGAGACGGAGATTCCTGCCAGTATGGAATACAGCGACTTGCTCGTTCCCATCTTCCGCAAAGGTAGACTGGTTTATCAAGTGCCCGATCTTGCTGCATCGCGCGAGCACACGCGCCAACAACTCCGCTGCGCGCATGCCGAGATTTTGCGCTTAAATAACCCGACACCTTACAAAATCGGCCTTGAGCGATCCTTGCACCAATTACGATCCACATTGATCGCGCGCGCGAAGGAACAATCGAAGTGAACTATTTATCCAAAGCCATCTTTCGTCTCTCCCTTGGCAAGGGGGAGGGTTCGCATCGCCAACCCTGCGTGCTGGAAAACTCCTCACCTTAATCCTCTCCCCTTTACCAAAGGGGAGAGGTGAACGAGGTCGTAGCACGCAGGCACATCCAATGAAGGCGCTGATCATCGTCGATCTTCAGAATGATTTTTTGCCCGGCGGCGCGTTACCCGTTCCGCACGGTGATGAAGTAATTCCTGTCGCCAACGAATTGCAGCGACACTTTGAGCTCGTCTTAGCGACGAAGGATTGGCATCCGCCCGACCACGGCAGCTTCGCCGCAAATCATCCGGGCAAAAAGCCGGGCGATCGCATCATCCTCAACGGAATTGACCAAATCCTTTGGCCGGTGCACTGCGTTCAAAACACGCGCGGCGCGGAGTTCGCTCCCTCATTCGACACAAGTCGAATCGCTCATGTCTTCCACAAGGGGATCGAGCGAAACATTGATAGTTACAGCACCTTTTTTGACAACGCTCATCGACGACACACCGGTCTTGCTCATTATTTAAAGGAGCGATCGATCAAAGACATTTATTTGCTCGGACTTGCCTTGGACTACTGCGTCAAAGACAGTGCGCTGGATGCGCGCCAACTTGGGTTGAATACGCACGTCATTCTGGACGGCTGTCGCGGAATCGACCTTGAGCCTGGCGACATCGACCGCGCGCTTGACGAGATGAAACGTGTTGGCGCGGTTCTACTGCAAAGCAGCGATCTCCGAGACAAATCATAATAGCGCAACGTATCGCCGACTAGCAGCCGGTCTTTCTTGAGTAAAAGGGTTTGGCGCGGATGTGACGCGCCAAACCCCGTATTTTTCTGTTTAGCTTTGCAGGTTGTCTTCAAGCCGGTTCGTCTTATTCAAACCGTGTCCCAGTCGCCCTGCCGCAGCCGGAGAAGACCAGATTCCCATCGGCATCGAAGAACTGGATTGTGGCGCTATACTCGAAGCTGTTGGCGCTGGTGAGATGGACATTGGCGGTGACTACCCCCGACCCAGCAAAGGCGCCGTTTTCGTCATAGACGTAAGATATATCGTGGAAGGAGTAATTCTGACTACCCGGCTCGCGCTGCCAGAGACCAGCCTCGGGGGTGTCGAGCGGACCCGTACCGGGAGGGTTGGCGTAGGCGGTCAGGGTGCCGTCGCGGTAAAAAGTCATTAGGGCTGGGAAAGGCGGTCGCGTCTGGTTGGGATCATCGCAATTGACCCCCATTCTCGTTACCTGCCACACGCCTTGGATTGTCGGGGTTGTTTCTCGCAGCGGTCTGTCCGCGCTCCACACCAGTGAAGTGCTCGCAGCCACGCCGAGAGCGATAGCTAGTATTTGCGTTTTAAGTTTCATCTTTTTTTCCTTTGTTTGATTTGGTTTTGCTTGTTTTGGGCCTTCTCTGGCTCCTCATCGTAAGAAGTCATTTCCGGCCGTTCACCGGAGTACAGAACGGAAACGAGCGCGAGGTTATGCGGAAATGTCTCCGCGACGTAAATCGTGGCCTCCTTCGCCAAGGCTTCAGCGGGGCCAGGGAATTGGTTACCCGCTGACTCGCGACCGCGTAATTCCGCGGATGATGCGGATGTAACGGATGGGTTCTTGGCTGGCGTCTGACACAGACGCCCTACAATTGGGCGCGCGATTCAGCCTTCCTGGCGGTCGCGCCCTATCCATCCGTGTTATCAGTGTAATCCGTGGTTAAATTCACTTCGGCGCGAGGGAGGCGACGATTTTTTCGAAGCGCGGGTCGCCGCGAAGGGAATCCCACCACGGCATCAGTTTCAGTTCGCCATAGCTAAGGTCCATACCGCTAATGGGGCAACGGACGGCAGTGGCAAGCTGCTCGCAGGCGAGATCTTTTTCACCAACCCACGCAGCAATCATCGCCAAATACTTCATCATGACCATGCCATTGACTGGGTCCTTTTGGACGGGAAGAAGCTCGACCGCGTGCCGTCCTTCTCGCAAGGCGTCCTCCTTCCGCCCGAGAGCGGCATCGATTACACCTAGCACGCACCATGCCGGGCCGTAATTTGGTTCAGCCTGCACGGTTTTCTCCTGCTCCGCGCGCGCAGCAGTAAAAGCCAAATGCGCGTTGTGTTCGTCGTTTGTCATCCGGGCGATGACGCCTTCGACGAAAGGGCGCGTGAAATTACCAGCTTGTTGCCCTAACGGGAATTCGTCGGAGGCGAGCAAGGCGTCTTTAGCGGCAGCGATGTCGCGTTCGGCAAGTGCACAAGGTAGCCATCGAAAGGCGATCTTCGGCATGGCAGCAGGATTTGTCGTCCGGATTTCATCGATCACTTGATGCAACGGTCCTGTATCAGCTTTCCAATTCACTTCCACGAACGCGCGCTCTGCCTTTGCTTCGACATAGTTTGGCGCGATAGTGAGCATGCGATCTAACGTGGATTTCTGTTCAGCATAACGCTGGGCCCCTCCGTAACTGTCTGCGATATTGCCGAGCGCGTTAAGGTTTCGCGGGTCGAGCTCAATTGCCCGTTCGAGGCTTCGTATGGATTCTTCCCAGCGTCCCTGACCCCTTTGGATAAAGCCCATCACCGCGAATATCCGGGGATTATTTGGCAACCTCCGGCGTGCGATTTCCAGTTCAGCCAGTGCGCCATCGTAGTCGAGGTATCCATTATAAAGATGATGTGCTCGTGCGAGGTGTGCTTCGCCGGCATTTGGGCGAATGCGAAATGCTTTCTCGACCGCTGCTTCCGCTAACGCTAACCGCGCAGGAGTATGGTCAAGGCCAAAGAAGTAAAACTGGTCATGAGCCCTTGCGAGGACGCAATAGGCCTGTAGAAACGATGGATCGCGCGCTACCGCCTGGTTCAGCAAATCGATTGCCGGCAACGTGTCCGCGCCCCAGCTAAGGCCCAGCCCAATGATATCATTGGCGCGCGAATAGAGCTCGAAAGCGACGAGATCAGTGGTTGGCTTCTCCCAATAGCCAGTCTCTCCGCAGATGTGACTTTGGCGTTCAGTCGTTCGGCGACCTTTTGCGCGATCTCACTTTGGATTGAGAACAAATCATCCAAATCGCGATCGTATTGCTCGGCCCAGACGTGCGTGTCAGAGCGTGTGTCGATCAACTGCGCGTTGAGACGGAGATGCGTGCCGGCTCTGCGGACGCTGCCTTCCAGAACATGCGATACCCGCAGATCATTTCCGATCTGACGGAGATTTCGCTTGCCACGGTAATCCATGACGCTGGTCCGGCTGATGACTTTGAGATCGGCGATCCTCGCGAGCTTCGTGAGGACATCGTCTTGCATGCCATCGACAAAAGACGCATCGCTTTTGTCGTCGCTCAGATTTTCAAACGGGAGAACGGCAATCCCGTTCGCCAGGGGATGCGCGATCATTTCACTTTTCCAAACGATCCAGCCAGCGGCCGCTGCCAAAGCAACCAGCGATGCCGCCAGAAGCGCGCTGGTTGGATTACGTCGCACCCATTTCCTGCCGCGGGTGAAAACTCCGGCGCGGCGGGCCTGAATGGGTTCGTGTTTTAGCCAGCGCTCAATATCTTCAGCCAGCGCGAGGGCCGAAGGATAACGGCGCTGCGAATCTTTCTCCAGACACTTCAGGCAAATTGTTGAGAGATCGCGATCTATTTTCGGATTTAAGAGGCGCGGTGACCGCGGCTCAGTATCCAATAGTAATTTGATCGTCTCATAGGTTGTTCCACCGGCAAAGGGCGGCTGGCCGGTGAGCAATTGGTAAAGCACTGCACCAAGTCCATACACATCTGTGAGGCTGCTGATAGCCGCGTTGTTTCCCACAGCTTGTTCTGGCGCCATGTAACTGGGCGTGCCCAGCACTTCCATCGTGCGCGTCACCGTGCTCTCTGACTCGACGAGTCGCGCCAGGCCAAAGTCGGTAAGATGCGGTTCGCTCTTTTGATCCAGCAGAATGTTTCCAGGCTTGATGTCTCGATGCAAAATGCGGTGCTCATGGGCGTAATGCACGATGCGCGCCACCTTTCCTATCAATTCTGCCGCCTGCCGGATCGACATCGGCTTGCGCCTGACTACTTCATCGAGTTGGCCGCCTTCGACGAACTTCATGCTGAAATAGCACGAGCCATCGCGCTCGCCGACCTCGTGGATTGGAACGATACCGGGATGCTCTAACCTGGCTGCCGCTTCGGCCTCCAGACGGAAACGTTTTAGGTGTGCTTCGGTAGCCCAATGGCCTAATCCGATGATTTTGAGCGCGACGACGCGATTGAGACTTTTTTGGCGCGCTCGAAATACTACGCCTTGTCCGCCGCGGCCAATTTGCTCTAGCAATTCGTAATCGCCGAAATCCATCAACATCGGCTTCGGACGGCCGGGGTCATCGACCCCGGCTACAGGTTCGTCTGCGACTGGGCCGAGACCCGTCTCCAGCAGACAGGCGCCGCAGGATTGCTGCGGCGAATCGGGCGGAATGGCTGCTCCACATTTGCGACAAAATTTTTTGGCGATTGTGATTCTCATCGCGCCCCCGTTCCTTTCACTCAAATAATGCACGAAAATTCTCCAAAGGTTACGAGCGCAGCGCGGCGATGAGGTGGCGCAGTTCATCTTCAATCTCGGCCGGCGTTGCACCGTGTGCGCGACTTCCTCACGCAACAGCTGTCGGTAACGCTGTCGCAGTCGATGGAAAGCTTGTTTGACCGCGTTCTCGGTCATGCCAAACTCGCGCGCAATTTCCGCTTGTGACGGTCGATCTGGTTCATCAGAAAGCAATTCGTTCAATCGCTCGAGCAGCGGCGCGTTAGCTGATCCCTGAGATTCCTCGCGCAAGCGTGCGAACACCCGGTCGAGTACAGTGAAGGCCCAGCGGCGATCATAAAGCAGATCGGCGCTCAGCATGTCACTGCGATCGAACTCGCTAGAGTCGTAGAGTTCGACATCATCGAGCGGAATCAGCGCTTGGCCACCGCCACGTTTGATCGCCGCGGCATCACGGCGCTCGTTCATCATAAAATGCTTGAGCGAAGCGAGGAGGAAAGAACGCAAGCGGCCCTTCTCCTGTCGCACGGATTGGAAATCTTTGCGCTCTAAAATCAGCGCGAAAAACCCCTGCGTGATATCCTTCGCCTCCTCTGGTTTAACACCCTCCCGCCGCACGAAAGTATAAATGGGCCGCCAGTAAGTGCGGCAAAGACTTTCCAACGCCGTCTCTGCTGCCAGTGTGCGGTCTTGCGCTTGTAAGACCATGCTCCAGTGGGTGGTCGTAAACGCGACCGCGTCATTTTGCGAACTGGGAATCATCCGGCTCCCGACGCCTCATCGTGATCAGCAGGAGCGCTGCAATCAAGAATAAAGTCGGGGACGAGAATGTGAGGCCTGCGCCTAACTGAACAGGCGCTGGGTCGAGAGGCGCGCCGACCTACGAGCTTACGCCGGCAACACCGTTGAGAGCGTCACTTCGCTGTCCATGGTTTGCTCAAGGACGTTTTCAACCGTGGCACCGACTTTCGATCCATCGCGATCGACTATCCAGACCTGCTGGCCTTGCTCGAATGAGCCGCGGGTCATTACCTTGAGCAAAACGCCTTCCTCGGTAGCCGGATTTTTAAGTACCTCCACACAGATTGCGTCGGTTTCCCCGAAATCCCCCAGTAGTCTCAGTTTATCATCTATTTTTGGCTTCTTCATTGCCAGGCAAGCTCTACGCGGCGCAAAACTAAATCGCTGCTCACGCTTCCTGCGAGCGTGTCCGTGCTGATAAACGAATCATTCACAAATGGCCCAGTATCGCATTACTGAGATCGAAGATTACGACTCGTTCGTTGGAACGGAGACTATCGAGCGAATTCGCCAGAAAGCTGCCAATTTGAAAGGCCTGCGCGTCGCGAATTTCAATTCTACGTACTACGGCGGCGGCGTGGCCGAGACAATTTCTTCGCTCACTTTGCTCATGAACAGCCTCGGACTACGCACCGAGTGGCGAGTGATCCAAGGCACGCCCGATTTTTTCTCCATCACGAAGAAGATGCACAATGCCCTTCAGGGTGGAGAAATCGATCTCTCCAAGATCAAAAAGGAGATTTTCGAACAAGTGATTTACGAGAACAGCGTGCGCAATTTTCTCGATCACGACTTCATCATGGTACACGACCCGCAGCCGCTTCCGTTAATTGAGCATTACGAAAAGAAGTGTCCCTGGCTTTGGCGTTGTCATCTCGACCTTTCCCGGCCGGACGCCGAAACCTGGAAGTATCTGCGGCATTGGATCGACAATTACGACGCGGTGATCCTCAGTTGCAGGGAGTTCGCTCAAGAAATGAACCCCCCACAACGGGTAATGATGCCGGCGATCGATCCGTTCACGATCAAGAATCGTCAACTAAGCGATCGAGAAATCAACGAGCGTCTGTCGCGCTACGAAATTCCCACAGATCTACCGCTCGTCGTCCAAGTTTCGCGCTTCGATCCATGGAAAGATCCCAAAGGAGTCGTGGACGCGTTCAAGTTGGCCCGCAAACAAATCGATGCCCGGCTGGTGCTGCTCGGCAATTTTGCGACCGACGACCCGGAAGGCGAAGAAATTTTCCACTCCCTCTGCGCGAGCCGGGACGAGCGAATACTAATTCTAACCAGTGGCGATGACACAGCCCTGGTAAATGCTTTGCAAACGCGTGCAGCGGTTGTCCTGCAAAAATCATTGCGTGAAGGCTTTGGGCTCACCGTGGCGGAAGCGATGTGGAAAGGCACACCTGTAATTGGCGGCAACGTGGGCGGGATCCGCTACCAGATCGAAGACGGTGTGAACGGATTCCTGGTTTCCTCGGTCGACGAGACAGCCGAACGAATGGTGGAGATAATTAATAACGAGGAATTGCGCGACGAAATGGGACGCAAGGCGCAGGAGACAGTTCGGAAAAATTTTCTGCTGACCCGTTACCTCGAACAATATCTGGATCTCTTTGGGGCGCGCTGTAGCAATCAGCTGTAGCCACAGTGCTGTGCGCCGTCTAGAACGTGCATCCCTGATGACGGAGACGCCCCGCAGGGCATAGCTATAACCTTATGAAACGGCCGTCTAACGCGTCTCCACTAGTTCGCGTGGCTGCCTAACGTGCGGTTTTGCCTTATCGCGCCTGAGCACGCGATAAAGGAACCAAACGATGAAGCAGTTCACCAGCAAAATGAGCGCGCCTACGACTCCTGGATGATGCCAAATATGACGTACCTCGAGGGGAATCAAAGCCGCTGTCGCAAATACCATGAGCAATTCCGCCCAGCGTTGCTCCATATAAACGCCGATTCCTTCCGTAAAAAGTACCGCCGTATAAAAAAGCGCCAGAAAACCGGTGGCACGCAACGTCCCACCGGCAAGCACGGCTTGCAGTCTACTCAGCAGATAATCCACTGCCTTGCTGTGTTCCAGCAAGATTTCGTCAGCGGTCCAGGTGGAGAGGGCATCCATCCAGCGACTCCGCGCGTTCAGGAAAAGCAGCGACACACCAAGCAGAAGCAAGAGAACGCCTTTGCCGATTTTGAAGAGCGCGATTAGCCTGAGATAGCGATGGCGACGCGGCTCCTGCAGAATCGCAGGCTCATGCGTCGGCTTACTCATTCCTCAACCGTTCGCCGAAACTAGGTCATTTCGCAATGATCGGACTCTTCCGGCAGCAGATCTCCAGCTTGTTGCCGTCCGGGTCCTCGAAGAAAAACGCATAGTAGCCGGGACTGTAGCTTGAACAGAGCATAGAACCTTCAAGCGCTTTCCCGCCCGCTCCGCGCACTAACTCTGCAATCTGGTCCACTTCTTCATGCGTATCTGCCCAGAACGCGATGCGCGTACGGTTCGGCTTGTGATTCTTATCCCGTTCGAAGCAGAAGAATTCCGACGGCTTGTCGCCGCCGGCGGAATAAAAAGTATGACAGTATCGCCCGGGTTTTTCCTGAACAAACCCAAGCTGCGGCAGGAATTTTTTGTAAAACTTTCTTGCCGCAGCCATCTCTTTCACTCGTAAGTCAATATGATCAAAGCAACGCGTCTTCACTTTTTGATTCTCAATTGGTTCACGTGGCGATTCAACTGCTGGCGTGTAACACAGGCTTCCAGCCTGCCTCGTCGAGCGGGCATCCTGCCCACAGGAAACAACAGGCTGGAAGCCCGTTTGACGGGTCATGCAAGATGCCCGAGTTAGCTCACGCTCACGCGAGCATTCCAAGGTAAAGACAATGATGCGGGATCTCTTCGCAGAAGAATTGGATGCGCTGCATGCGCGTTCGTTGGATCGACATCTTCGCGAAATCACCGGGGCGCAGGGATCTGAAATCGAAATCGCCGGCCGCCGTTTCATTAACTTCTCTTCAAACGATTATCTCGGTCTCGCAAACGATCCTCGCTTACGCGAAGCAGCGACCGGCGCAATCGCCGAATTTGGTTTCGGCGCCGGTGCGTCGCGTCTGATCAGTGGAACGCAATCATCCCATCTGCGGTTGGAACGCGCACTGACGAAATGGAAAGGGACCGAAGCCGCGCTTTGTTTCAGCAGCGGATATTCCGCAGCGCTTGGAACAATTCCCGCCTTGGTCGCCAAAAATGATGTCGTTCTGCTCGACAAACTCTGTCACGCCTCGCTAATCGATGGCGCAAAACTCAGCGGCGCGGTCCTGCGCGTCTTTCCACATAATCATCTCCGCAAGTTAGAGAGTCATCTTGAGTGGGCTCAGCGCGAATATCCGGGTCACCGCGTTCTCATCGTCACTGAATCTGTGTTTTCCATGGATGGTAATCGCGCGCCGTTACGCGAATTAGTGGAACTAAAAAAAAGCTTCGGCGCGCTCCTGATGCTCGATGAAGCGCATGCAGTCGGGGTAATTGGCTCAAACGGACGTGGCGTCGCTGCGGCAGAAAACGTAAGCGAGGAAGTCGACGTTCAGATGGGGACATTGAGTAAGGCCCTTGGTTCGAGCGGCGGGTATATTTGCGGGTCACGCACCCTAATCGACTGGCTAATCAATCGCGCCCGTTCCTTCATTTATTCCACAGCTCCGCCGCCAGCAACCGCGGCAGCCGCCCTCGCGGCAGTTGATTTTCTTGCGTCGCCGTCAGGCGAGGAACGGAGACTTTTGCTTTGGGAAAGAATCAAATTGATGCAGCAACTTCTGCCACGCGCCGGAGCAAAAGGAGAAGACGTTACTGCCCGCAGCGCCATCTTTCCTTGGATTGTGGGCGACGAGAAAGCAGCACTTGATCTGGCAGCCGTGCTGCAAAGCGAAGGATTTCTCGTGCCGGCCATTCGATATCCTACTGTAGCGAAGGGCGCCGCCAGACTGCGGATTACTGTAACTGCGACACACAAAGCAGCCCAAATTCGGGAGCTCTGCAAAGCAATCAAACGCCTAACCGCTATTGTATGAACCTCTAGCCACCGGCCTGCGGCCGGTCTTCGGCAACAAACAGAAATCTTGGGCAATGCAGACGGCCCGCCGGGCCTTGGCTACAGAAACCGCTCCAAGATCGGCTTCAGTCTTTGGGTGGTAGTTTTTGGCCAAAGCTTGCGGTCTGTGATCAGCGCGGTATTCAGGGCGAAATGCTCCGGCCAGTTCGGCTCCGTCGGGATTTGCGGGATTACATCCACAATTATTTTCCTCGCCGTTTCAGCATTTGCCATCAAATGGCTGAGAACGATTTCCGCCGAGACCGGTTCCTCTTCCACTTTCCAGCAATCGTAGTCGGTAATCATCGCCATTGTCGCGAATGCGATCTCCGCTTCGCGAGCCAGTTTCGCCTCCGGTAGATTCGTCATCGCGATCACATCGAAACCGTTGCGGTGATTCAATTCCGATTCGGCGCGGGTGGAAAACGCAGGGCCATCCATGTTCACGTAGGTGCCGCCGTTATGCACGGCAACACCAAGAGATCTCGCTGATTCCGCTAGAAGGTTGCGGAGGTTCGTGCTGATTGGCTCAGCAAACGCGATGTGCGCCGCAATTCCTTCCCCAAAAAATGTGTGCACTGTGCGCCCCCTTGTGCGGTCATAAAACTGCGAAGGCAGCAACACATCTCGCGGCGCATATTTTTCCTGCAGACTGCCCACCGCTGCGACCGAAATGATCCAGCGAACGTTCAGAGAACGCAGCGCATAGATGTTGGCCCGGTGATTGATTTCGTGCGGCAAAATCCGGTGACCACGGCCGTGACGCGGCAAAAAATAAACCTGACGCCCGCTAATCTTTCCGCCAACGAGCGTGTCCGACGGTGGCCCGAATGGCGTATCGATGTTGAGTTCGCTGGTATCACGCAATTCTTCTATTTGATAGAGACCGCTGCCGCCGACGATCCCAATTGCGGGCGGTTCATCCTTTTTCTCGGGCATGCTGCGATTTAAGACACGAATACACGAATTGTCACGAACCTAGCGGGTTTGATCCGTGTGAGGGCGTGAAATTCGTGTCCGGCTTTGGACGGAGGCAGCGTGCGCGTGTATTATTTTCGCTGGTCCATGCCGAAGTTTTTCATCAAGACCTATGGCTGCCAGATGAACGAGCGCGACTCGGAACAGGTCGCTCATTCGCTCATCGCACGCGGCTACGAGCGGGTGGCCCATGAAAGAGAAGCTGACGTAGTCCTGTTGAACACGTGCAGCGTGCGCGATATGGCTGATCAGAAGGCGCTGGGAAAAATGGGGATGCTGGGGCGAATGGCAAAAGAGCGGCCGCATATGGTGTTCGGGTTTGGCTGCATGGCACAAGCCCGTGGCGAGGTGTTACTGGAGAATCTGCCGCACGTCGATCTCGTTGTCGGGACGCAGAAATTTCATCGCGTTGCCGATTACGTGGAAGAATTGGTGGCGAAGAAAACGGCCCGCTCTCGCCACGACGAGCAAGCTCAACTCGCGCCGAACCAGGATCGCGCAATGGACGATCTGCGTTTTTCGATAGTCGATATTGCGGAGGAACCAGGCTCGCAATCGGCGATTCGCAACCAACAGCTGGCATCCAGGCAGGCCACGGCGTTCGTCTCCATTATGCAGGGATGCAACATGCATTGCACCTTTTGCATTGTTCCTCAGACGCGCGGCACGGAGCGCAGCCGTTCCATTGACGAGATCGTGAGGGAGGTGCGCGACCTGGTCGCGCGTGGTGTCAAAGAAGTCACGTTGCTTGGACAAATCGTGAATCTTTATGGCCGTCACGAATTTCCGAAACGCGATGGCAAAAGTCCTTTCGTGCAGTTGCTGGAAGCGGTGAATGAAATCGACGGCCTGGAACGGCTCCGGTTCACCTCCCCGCATCCCATCGGTTTCCGCGACGACTTGATCGATGCGATTTCGCGTGTGCCGAAGCTGACGGAGCACATTCATCTGCCGTTGCAATCCGGCTCTAACAGAATTCTCAAGGCGATGCACAGAGCCTATACGTCGGAGAAATATGTCGATATCGTCCGCCGCATCCGACACGCACGCGAGGGCATCTCAATTACCACCGACATTATCGTCGGATTCCCAGGCGAGACTGAAAAGGATTACAAACAGACGCGAGCTTTGGTTGAAGAAATTCAGTTTGATAACGCGTTTGTTTTTCGCTATTCACCGCGGCGCGACACGCCGGCTGCGGAGGTGGCAGATCAAATCGATGAGCATATCAAAGAACAGCGCAATCAGGATTTGCTCCGGGTGGTTAATGAATCAGCGCGCCGGTCTGGCGAACGTTTGGTGGGACGGGCTGTTCAAGTTCTTTGCGAGGGCCCGAGCAAGACCAATCCAACGCGATTGGTGGGTCGAACACGCACAAACAAGATTGTCGTGTTCGAAGGCAACAAAAAGCTGATTGGAGAAATTTTTGATGTGCAGATCCAACGCTCCAACGGATTCAGCTTGTACGGGATGCCGCTCCTGAACGATTGCGGCACTTTTTAAGTTGCATCCGCCGAATGGCGAGTTGAAAATTCGCCGCCCGCCGGACGAACCCGCCGTGGCGCATTTTCCGGTGATTTACCATCTCTCTTTACAAGCTGCTGGAATCATCGCAGGCGTACTTCTCGTTTTGATCAGTCTGCCCGGTTTGCTAAAACCAAACCTTGCCGGCGTTGCACAAAAGTTTCCGCGATCTCACATGGCCGGCGTATTTTTGCTAACCATTTGTCTTGTTTGGACCTTCTGGTTGCTCGCGACCATCCAGATGGGTGAATTCTCCGCATTTCGGCGTCCCCTGCTCATTGCCTTGCCCATCGGCTACGGACTTGTGCTGCGTTTTGTTGGAGAATTCCTCGCCGTGCGCGCTCTTGGAATTCTTTGTCTGCTGGCCGCGGAGCCACTGCTCGACGCGGCCTTTCTTCGCTACGAGACAAGCCGTTTGCTCGTAACAGTACTTGCTTATTTGTTAATTCTTGGCGGTCTCTTTTGGGTCGCCATCCCGTACGTCCTGCGTGATCAAATCAATTGGACCACGCGAAGCACGTTTCGGTGGCGCTGTTTGCACGCTATCGCGCTGATTTACGGCTGCGTGATTCTAACATTCGCGTTTACCCAGTATTAAAAGACTCTAGCAACGGTCTGCGACCGCCCACGACGTTTGGTCTCAGCATTTTGAGAGTTGAATTTGCAGGCTCCCGCGGATTTCGGCGCAGTACAAGATGAATCGCATTCTCGTAATCCGTGGCGGCGCAATCGGCGATTTCTTTCTTACGCTTCCAGCGCTCAAGGCGCTCCGTGAAGCCTATCCTGATGCGCGCATTGAGATCCTTGGTTACAAGCATATCGCAGTGGTCGCGGAAAACCGGTTCTATGCGCAAGCAGTTCGCTCAATCGAAAACGGATCTCTCGCCAGCTTCTTTGCGAAGGATTCGGAGCTACCGGCGGAATTGGCAGGTTATTTCGCGAGTTTCGATTTGATCGTCAGCTATCTGTATGATTCGGATCGAATCTTTGAAAGCAACCTCCGCCGGTGTGGTGTTGAAAATCTGCTTTGCGGACCCGCCAAGATTATCGAAAAAAGCGGCCATGCCGCGAGGCAGCTAGCGCGACCCATTGAACAATTGGGGATTACAGTTGCCGATCTCACTGAAGAAATTTTTTTCACCGCGGACGATCGCCAATTCGCTCAAGAGTTCCTCCGGAGGTCATCGCAATCAATTCTCGCGATTCATCCTGGAAGCGGCAGCAAGGAAAAGAACTGGCCGCTGGAAAATTGGATTGAGCTTGTCTCAAGCAAAGATCATTCATCAAAGGCAGAGGGTGAGCTTGGCCACATGGGAAAGCAGTTTTCTCTTGTCGTTGTCTCGGGCGAGGCAGACAAAGCTCAGACTGCGGAATTGGAGTACGACTGGAAGGATCGCGGTGTTTGGTTCGCAAAAAATTTGCCGCTACCGCATCTGGCCGCTGTACTCGAACCCACCATTTTTGTGGGCCACGATAGCGGAATTTCGCACCTTGCCGCTGCCGCAGGAGCAAACTGCATTTTGCTCTTCGGTCCGACCGATCCCAACGTTTGGGCGCCTAGAAACGAAAATGTGCGCGTGCTTCAAGCGCAAAGCGGCAGCCTAAACGATCTGGACATCGCAGAAGTTCGAGCGGCAGTGACAACAGCCCTGCGTCCGGCTCGTTCAGGAACGCAATGACCGTTTCCTCCTACATGTAACACGAGGCCGCCGGGTCTGGCAGCAGGTGTCGTCGGGTTGGTAAAAGGGATTTGGAGTTTCTCAGGCCTTAATCTTCGTAGCCGTTTGGAAATTTCTCGTGCCATTTCCACGCGCTCTGGATAATTGCCTCCAGCGACTGGAACTGCGGTCGCCAACCTAGTTCTTTTTTTATCTTTTCCGAAGATGCGATAAGCCGGGGCGGATCGCCCGGCCGGCGCGGCCTTTCGCTCGTGGCGATCTTTCGCCCGGTGATTTTGGCGCAAGCCTCGATTACTTCGCGAACGCTGGAGCCGCCTCCCGTACCAAGGTTGTAAAATGCGCTGCCAGGCGCGCCAAGCGCTAGGATGTGCGCCCGCGCCAGATCCAGGATGTGGATGTAGTCGCGAAGGCATGTTCCATCTGGCGTCTCGTAATCGGTGCCGTAAATTTCGACATTCGGTTTTCGGCCCAGCGCGACCTTAAGCACGTTAGGGATCAAATGTGTCTCCTGCCGATGATCTTCACCGAAGTTCTCAGTCGCACCAGCTGCGTTGAAGTAACGCAATGACACAAAGTTTAATCCGTGGATCCGATCATACCATTTCAGTATTTTTTCGAAAGCGAGTTTCGATTCGCCATATGGATTGATCGGACGCGCGGGCGTCGTTTCCTCAATTGGCAACTGCTCGGGCAATCCAAAAATCGCGCAAGTCGAGGAAAAAACGATTCGCTGAACGCCTGTTGCGATCATGGCATCGAGCAGGTTCAACCCGCTGCAAATATTGTTCCGAAAATACTTCGACGGATCGCGCATTGATTCCCCAACGAGCGCGTTTGCTGCGAAATGCATCACGGCTTCGGGGCGCGCATCGGACAGCGCACCCTGGATTTGTTCACGGTTGGCCAGGTCGCCTTGAATGAAGTTAGCGCGTGAATCGACCGCGCGCCCGTGTCCTTCAGTCAGATTATCGAAGATGGCTACTTCGTGGCCTTCATCCAACAATAGCTCAGTGCAAACGCTTCCGATGTAACCGGCGCCGCCAACAACGAAAATTCTCATGCGCCGTGAAAATGCGGCGCGATGGGCTTTAAATCAAAGCGAACTATGAGGAGGAGAGGTTTGTGCGACGGTTTTCCCCTTTTTCTTCTCAAGAGCTGTGACCATCTGCTGCACGCGACGATGTTTGCAGCGCGGTGCGAGCACTTTCAAACTTTGTTCCTCCGATCCCCATTGCAAGATGTCGATATCCACGTGACGGACGCCCCAGCGTCTCATTTCCAGCCGGCTCGGTTTATAAAGGTCTATGGTATCGGTGCCGACGAGTGCCCATCCATAATCGTCGATAACGTATTCCTCGTTCGTGGAGGCGACGCGAAACCGTGTGCCAAGCGGATAACGCGACCAATCGGATGCGGCACTCATCACGTGGCGGCCGGAAAGATAGGTGCCGACTGCGTTGTGGAATCCGCTTCCCTCACTATGCGTATAGGCAGTGGTGCGCACGTTTGGTATGTGGCGCGCGCTGCTAACGCTCGGTTTCGACTGAGTGGCACAACCAACGACTAAGCACGCGCCCGCTGCTGCCACCGTAAGGTTAAGGCACTTCGGCATTGGCAATATTGCGCCCTCAATACCAGCCCAAGCGGACAAGGGCAAGCAATAATTTAAGAAAATTCCCTAGGGGGAATGGCTGATTCCAAACGGAAACTCTCGAGAAAGTGATGTCTCCGGATAAATACAATCCTAACGCACGTCAGCCTGCGAGAGTTGGCTCGTGCAATGCGGACAACGTGTCGCCTTGATCGGGATCGTCATGGCGCAGGCCGGGCAGTCCTTCGAAACTGGCGCGGCGGCCGGCGACGGCCGCTTCAACTTGTTCATCGCTTTGACCACGAGAAAAATGCAGACCGCGACGATGATGAAGTTGATCACGAGCGTGATAAAATTTCCGTAGTTCCAAGTCACTGCCCCTGCCTTGGCCGCCTCGGCCGGAGTATTAAAGGAACCGCCGCCAGGCGCCGCCTTAAGGATGAGGAACTTGTTGGAGAAATCGAGGCCACCAGTCAGTAAACCTACCGGCGGCATGAGAATGTCTTTGACGAGTGAATTGATGATACCTCCAAAGGCGGCGCCAATAATCACGCCCACCGCGAGATCGACGGCATTTCCTTTGATCGCAAACTCCTTAAATTCCTTCCACATAGCGGTTCATCGAACTAATCGACGACGATATTTACAAGCTTTTTGGGGACTACAATCACGTTGTCCACTGTCTTACCAGCAATTCGCTCCTGAATTTTCGGGTTCGACAACGCAGCGGTTTTCATCTCTTCATCCGTTGCAACAATCGGCATCTTCATTCGATCGCGCACCTTTCCGTTAATTTGAAGGACGATTTCCACTTCGTCTTCGACAAGTAACTGCTCGTTATAGGAAGGCCAGCTCTGTTCTGTGATATCGCCCCGCGCGTCCGTAAACTTACCGTTCAACTTTTCCCACAACTCGGAGGCAATGTGCGGCGCGAACGGACCGAGGAGAACCAGAAAGGCTCGCATTGATGACAATGGAATCGCTTCCGCACCAGTGAACGCATTTACAAAAATCATCATCTGCGAAATCGCCGTGTTAAACGAGAGCGACTCGATGTCCTCAGTGACTTTCTTGATCGTTGCATGGGTCATTTTCTGCTCTGTCTTTGCATCGATCTCTTTGATTTTCGCCGACAATTCCCAGTCGCCGCTCTGGTTCTCGGTCATGAACAAACGCCAGACGCGCGCAAGAAAACGCGACACGCCTTCCACGCCGCGCATGCTCCACGGTTTCATTTGCTGCAGGGGTCCCATAAACATCTCGTAGCAGCGAAAGGCGTCGGCCCCGTACCGGTCGATCACATCGTCCGGATTCACAATGTTGCCGCGCGATTTCGACATTTTCTGATTATCTTCACCCAGGATGATTCCCTGATTGACGAGGCGCTGGAACGGCTCGGGCTTCGAGACATAACCGAGATCGAACAACACCTTTTGCCAGAAGCGTGCATACAGCAGATGCAGGACAGCATGCTCGGTGCCGCCAACGTACAAATCGACACCACCCGGCTTCTCGCCGCCCATCCAATAGCGCTCGGCCTGCTCTCCTGCGAAACGCTGATCGTTGTGCGGATCGCAGAATCGCAAATAGTACCAACACGAACCGGCCCATTGAGGCATGACGTTCGTCTCGCGAATCGCCCTTTCGGAGTAACGAATCCAATCTTTTGCCTTTGACAGCGGCGGTTCGGCTGTTCCGGTGGGCTTGTAATCTTCCAGGGGCGGCGGGACCAGCGGCAGTTCGTTTTCGCCTAACGAACGGTGACTGCCACCTTCCCAGACGATCGGGAATGGCTCACCCCAATAACGCTGCCGGGAAAAAAGCCAGTCGCGCAATTTGTAATTGATGGCGCGTTTACCCTGGCCGCGTTCCTCTAGCCACGCAGTGATTTTTCTCTTTGCTTCAGCGCTGGTTAGGCCATCGATAATTGATGAATTGACTGCAATGCCTTCGCCGGTAAATCCCATCGCCGCGTCATCTCCTGTTGGCTGAACAACAACGACAACCGGCAGATCGAATTTTTTCGCGAATTCCAGATCGCGTTCGTCATGCGCGGGAACGCCACCGATCGCGCCAGTCCCATAACCGATCAGCACATAGTCAGCGATCCAGATTGGGATCTTTTCATTATTTGCTGGATTAATCGCGTAGGCGCCGGTAAACACGCCGGTTTTGTCTTTGGACAGATCGGCGCGTTCGAGATCGCTTTTGCGCGCGGTCCGTTCGCGATACTCGCGCACTGCGGGCCATTGCTCTTCAGTCACAATTAGATCGACAAGCGAATGCTCCGGCGCCAGCACCAGGAACGTTCCTCCGTAAAGCGTGTCGGGACGTGTGGTAAAAACCCGGATTTTTTGGTCGCTTTTGTCGATCTTGAAATCGATCTCTGCGCCTTCGCTTTTTCCAATCCAGTTTCTCTGGAGTAACTTGATTCCTTCGGGCCAGTCGAGTCCATCCAGCTCTTTGAGCAGGCGCTCTGCATAAGCGGTGATCCGCAACATCCATTGACGCATCGGCCGCCGCACGACCGGAAATCCGCCAACCTCGCTTTTCCCATCGACGACTTCCTCATTCGCCAAAACAGTGCCGAGCTCCGGGCACCAGTTCACCGGCACGTCAGCCACGTACGCGAGGCGAACTTCATCCGGGTTTTTCCCCGAATACGTCGAAATGGGCTCGGCTTTGTTTGTGGCCGGATTGAGCCATGAATTATAAATCTGGAGAAAAATCCACTGCGTCCATTTGTAATAACGTGGATCGGTCGTGTTGATTTCACGCTGCCAGTCGTAGGAAAAACCAATTCGCCTGAGCTGGTTCTTGAATTTGGCCACATTTTCGCGTGTGGTGATTGCAGGGTGCTGGCCGCTTTTGATCGCGTATTGCTCGGCAGGTAGACCAAATGCGTCCCAACCCATCGGATGCAAGACATTGAATCCGCGCAGGCGCTTGTAACGCGCGATGATATCCGTGGCGGTATAACCTTCAGGATGGCCAACATGCAGGCCTGCGCCGCTGGGATAGGGAAACATATCCAGGACATAAAATTTCGACTTCGAGGGATCGAAACCTTTCTCACCAGGATTGGGCGCATGAAAGAATTGTCGCTCTTCCCAGACGGCCTGCCATCTTGGTTCGAATTCGTCGAATGGATATGGTTTGCGGCGCTCGTCCATGGAAAGCCCCTGACGTTAAACCACGAATGGACACGAATGAACACCAATTCACAGAGGAACCTCGCTACTCGTCAACTGTCACCGAGTTGGTTGACGCTCTTCGTCACTTGGGCCGCGACTGTACGGAAAGCTCACGGTTATTCGTGTTGATTCGTGGCTAATCTTCTGAATCCTGTCAAACGCGTATGCAATTGATTGTGGCAACGCGCAATGCGCATAAAACGCGGGAGATTGCGCAAATTTTCGGATCAGCTTCGGCTGTACGGGATCTCACCGCCCATCCCAAGATTTCCGAAATAACGGAGAGCGGGACGTCCTTCGAAGAAAATGCGAAACTCAAAGCAATCGCAGTATCAAGAGAATTGCCTGGCCTAATAATCGCGGACGATTCAGGACTGGAGGTCAACGCTTTGGGGGGCGCTCCGGGAATTCAATCCGCACGCTACGCCGGCGTGAATGCGAGCAACACAGAAAGGATCGCCAAGTTACTGAGACGACTTGCGAACGTTGATCCAAAAGGCGATCAGCGTCGCGCGCGGTTTCGTTGCGTTCTGGCAATTGCGCGCGATGGCCATGTCCTCGCGATTTTCGAAGGAGTCGTTGACGGAAAAATCGCCGAACGGCCGCGCGGCTCACACGGATTCGGCTACGATCCGATCTTTATCCCAGATGGATTCGAAGAAACCTTTGCCGAACTTCCCGAAGAGGTAAAAAACAATATCAGTCACCGCGCGAAGGCGATTCGCAAGTTGCAAGCTAAACTGCCGACGCTCTGCGGCGAAACCTAGGGTTTCGGGGCCGGTGGAGGCGGAGGAGCGCCTGGGGGTTGAGCGCCCTGCGCGCCCTGAGCACCTGCGGCTCTGATCTGGTAGCCCACCTTGGTGATTCCGGCAGAACGCACCTTGTCCAAAACGGCGATCACGTCACCATGCATGGCCATCAAGTCCGCGCTAAGTGAGACCTTAATCTCTGGATTCGCACGGTGCAGTTCATAAAGGCGAGGTAGTACCTGATCATCGGTCAAGACTTGGTTATCAAAAGTAACCACGTTACCCTCACGCACTTTGATGGAGACATAATCCTTTACCGGGCTTGGGGGCGGAGCAATTGCTGCCGGCAGATTGACCCGGATCCCTTTCATATGGGTCTGGCTAAGACTGACCATCATGAAGCTGGCTAGTAGAAAGAACATGATGTCGATCAAAGGAATGATCTCAATGCGCGCTCTTTTCTTCGGAACCGGTGAACCAAGTATCATTTGTTAAGCTCCAAGGGATTTTCAGTACTGGGCGCCCGTCATCGTGAACGTGATGGGAATTTTGACCTTCGAAACCGATCCGGGCTTAAATCGCCATTGACGGAAAGCGCTCGTTGCTGCGTTATCCAAAATAGGACTCCCGATGCTTTGTGCCATTGAAGCGCTCGTCACGCTGCCGCTCGAACCGACTTCGACGACACACACTCCACTTCCGGTAACATGCCGTGAACGCGCCTCGTACGGGTACTGGGGGCGCGGTGCATAAGTGGCTAGCGCTTTCGCTGAAGAAATTGACACGGTACCAGGGTGACCGGCAGCTTGCGGCGCCTTAATGGGGGTGAATTTTTGCGCCTGCGGTTTCTTTGGCGGAGGAGTCGTTTCTTCTACGTACTCTGGCTTGATCTCCGGTGGCGGCGGAGGCTCAGGCAACGGAATGTCTTCCGGCGGAGGCGTGGGTTCCTCGGTGGCCTGCAATGTTGCCTCGACAACAGCCGTCGGTATGTCAGGAGGAACCTCAACCGGCGCCTCGTGTTTTTGAGCAAGTGCAACCGCGGTCAGGTGAATTGCTAATGCAGCGCCAAAAGCACTCCAGAAATACCATGCCTGCGGTGGCCGATAAAGAAGCGGTTTTGGTACTTCCTCCGCCATAAATTACGTGCCGGGTCCCGGCACCCCTTTTAGCGCCTCGCTCTTAATTTCGAATGAGATCTTATAGAATCCTGCCGAGCGAAGCATATCGAGCAAATGAACAATATTTCCATGCACGGTATCGCGATCGCCGCGCACGAACACTTTCGCTTCCGGATCTGATTGGTGAACCTGGATCAGGCGCGCCTGCATATCAGCCTCGGTCATTTCGTTTTTGTCGAAGAAATAATGGCCGTCCTTGTCGACCGAGACGCTGATGTAATCCCGTTTTGATTGCGTCTCGCCCGAGCTGCCCGTGGGCAGATTCACTTTGATGCCTTTCATGTGCACCTGGCTCAGACTCACCATCATAAAACTGGCGAGCAGAAAGAACATGATATCGATCAACGGGATGATCTCGATCCGCGCTTTCTTGTGAGGGACAGGTGAACTGACGCGCATTGGAAAATTCCTAGATTGAAGAACGCGTTGCTGAGGCGGGCGTACCGTGTTCGATCTCTACTCCTCTGTGTTCCTTATGTTGGGCTTCAAGCATCACTTCCAGGTTCGTGGCTGCCGTCTGCAGTTCGAACTCCAAGTTAGACACTCTGGAAGTGAAAAAGTTAAACGGAATCAAAGCGAAGATGGCAATACCCAGACCGCAGGCCGTGGCAATGAGCGCTTCGGCGATACCGCCAGTGACAGCCTGCACAGCCAACTCTTCGTTCCCCAGAAAACTGAACGACCTAATAAGACCGGTAATGGTGCCCAACAGACCGAGCAAGGGAGCCAAAGTTACGAGGGTGTCCATGACGACGAGGAATCGACCGGCGCGTTTGATCTCGATGCCGGCAGCGACCTGTAATGCGCCTTGCAACGAGGCGTGTTGGTGATTGAGGCCATTCCACATCATGCGAAGGACTGGGTCGCGTGATCCGCGCGAAAGCCTGGAAGCCTCGGTTGTATCGCCGTTCTCGATCGCTGTAAACACTTTCTCGATGCGTTTTGGATCGCGTCGGAACCAGCGCCCACCCCACCAAAAGCACCGTTCGATGACTACTGTCAGCGCAATGATCGACACGATCAGAATCGGCCACATTACCGGGCCTCCTTTGTGGAATTTGTCAATTAACCAGTTGCCGGCGAGAAAACCTGTCGGTTGCTCAGGAGTGGGCGAGGCGGCTGGGGAAGGACTGATCGCGGTCGCCGCAGCCGGGCTGGTAACTGCTCCTGGTGCCGGGCTTAGCGTGACTGGGACCGATGTCCCTGGCACGGCTGGCTGCTGCTGCCCCTGTGGCACGGCTGGTTGCTGCCCCTGTGGCACGTTCGTCGCCGGCGATTGCATGGGTGCGGCAGGATTTACCGCCGCGGGATTTGTCGGCGCTTGCGCTGCGGGACTCGTAGCGGGAGCTCCGGGCGGATTTTGAGCGGGCGGCGGAGACTGCGCGATCAATGTTAATACAAGCGCTAGTAAGCAGGCTGAGGCGATGAATGATGTTTTCATAGTTTTGTTAAATCAGGAATGTGATCGAACGGTTGCGGTACAGGAGTGTCTTTATCGCAAAATCATTACTGGTGAGTCCAGCAAAAGTTTTCACTTTTTTGATCCCGAGGATGTACCCTTTACTTCGTAATATCGCTACAGAGAGGATGTAAGGCAAGCGCGTCGAGTTTGTCGTCGCCAAAATTCCGTCATTTCTCGCCGGGGGAACGGGATTTTGATGCGATCGCAACGGTATTCCGCAAGCGCGGCCAATTTTCGATTGTTGCTTCGAGTTCATCCCCGACATGAATTGGACCGACGCCAGCAGGCGTTCCCGTTAAAATTACATCGCCCGGGAAGAGTGTGAGCGATTGACTCGCGAAGGAAATAATTTGCGCAACCGAGTATATCATCCGGCTCGTGCGCGTGCTTTGGCGCAGCTTCCCGTTTTGCCGTAACTCGAGCGAAACATCGTTCACGTTGACATCAGCATAAACAAACGGCCCAATCGGTGTATAGGTGTCGAATGATTTGCAGCGGCCAAATTGCTTCTCGGTCTTTTGCAGATCTCGATCGCTGATATCGAGACCAATTGTGTACCCGAAAACAAAATCCAGCGCTCGCTCTGGAAGCAAATTTTTCGCGGACTTGCCAATGACGATTGCCAACTCCGCTTCGAAATCGGTTTGATGTTCGGGAAACGCAATTTCGATTGTGCCGCCGTGCGGCAAAAGCGAGTTTGGAGATTTGAACCAAATTAACGGCGTACCCAGCGGTGTCCGCTTCATCTCCGCGATATGGTCGGAGTAATTGAGGCCGACTGCAATCAACTTGGACGGCGCGACCGGAACATCGACAACCACGCTCGTTAGGCGGACAATCTCGCCTGTCGGCTCGATGTCGTTCCAAAAGGGATTCTTTAGGACGCGAACTTCGTCGCCACGAATTTCGCCGTAGAAAAATCTGTGCCCAGATCTAAAGCCGCCGAATGTGCGCATCTTCCGCATTTCTGTAGCGGCGGTCCCTGACCGTCGCAAATCCATTCGTTATTTGACGCTCGCAGAGCGCTGCTACAGCTATTTTGAAACGATCCCGACAAAATCGCGCACGGATTTCTGCTCCGAAATTGAAAACGCGTTGCCATTCTCTCGCGCGAACCAAAATGCGCTCGACGATCCGCCATCGAGATTTAGTGCGCGTTCAATTTTCAAATCCTCAGCGAGGGACGTTGTCGCAAGGATCTTCGCCAATCCTGCCAGCGAAACCCCTGAGCAAACGCCGATCAATGCGCGACTGCCGCCTGTCGTACCTGCAAAAGTCCGTCGCGCCAGATGCGAATCGTTCAAACCGCTGATAGGCTGGCCTCGATCAACGAGAAACGGCCCGCACTGAATTGCTGCAGTCATTCCCAGGCGCCGCGAAAATTCACGAGAGCGAATGATTTGCACTCCTCGGGGTGACGCCACAAGCACGCCCGTAATCAAGCGGGCGCGCTGCAGTGGCGCGATCATTTGCCCGTTCGCGATTCGCAAACCGAGCGGCGCGAAGTTTTCGTTGAAGTACCCGCCATTTACACCGGCCAGACATTTTTCATGTCTCATCATCTCACCAAGACCGACTGCGCCACCTTCATTTTGAAGGATACGCAGTGTGCAGGACTTTGTAGGGAAGATTGCAAGCTCCATGGTGATGCGTTGGCTGCCAACGGGGTCTTCCAGAACTATATGTCGATGCACCAGGCCGTCGCGTCCCGGCTCCGACGCGGTCGACAGAATCGTCCAATCCGCTTGTGCGGTTGCAGCAAGAGCGAGAAAGAAAAAGACACGTTTAAAACGCATGAACTATATGGGCCACCTGTGTTAGATGCCGGCTGCAGATTGCGAATGCTGCCCGCAGCTATGCTTTACCACCGTATTTCTGCAGCAGCGTCTGAAAACGCGGATCGCTCCGTAACGGATCCCAAATGGGATTTACTTTCAGGCTTTCCACCGTCACAGCACTGGGCCGGCTTAACAATCCGTCCAAGCTTTCGATCGCCCGATCGTTCTCGCCAAGAATGGAGTAAACTTCTGCCGCTCCGGCCGTAATCTCCGGGCCACCAAACGCATCCTTGCTCTCCGGAAGTAATTCAGTCGCGCGCTGCGCCTCGGCCAGTGCGGCGTCCTTTTCGCCGAGTTGTGCGAGCACTCTTGCCAGCTGAATATGGGTCTTTTCGACGTCGGGACTCCGTTGCAGCTGCTCTTCGACTGCATTCTTTGCTTTTAGGAAAGCGTCGCGAGCGCCCACCTCGTCATGCAAGGCTTTTCGTGCAAAACCGACAGAATAATATTTGCCGAACAGAGCTCCAGGAAGAGCGGCGAGTTGATCGTCCGGCAGACTTTCAGCGGCCTGCAATCCTTCCGTATACCTGCGTTCGAGGAGAAACACATCCGCCCGGGAAGTGGCGGTCTTGAGCTTCTGCTCCGCGCTCATTGGCACAGATTTCACCGCCTCAAATGCTTTCTCTGTAACGCTGAAGTCACCCTTCTCCGCGACGGCTAGCTGGCACTTAACCTCCAAAGGTCCCAGAGCGGTGGGATCAAATGCCAGAGCGCGATCAATCGTCGCGTTAGCCTTATCGAAATTCCGGAGCATCTGGTAGTTGAAGGCGAGATTTTGCAACGCCCAGATGTCCTTCGGATTTAGACTGGCTGCCTTTTCTAGATTAGTGGTGGAGTCGGCCCATTTTCCCTGACGACGCTGGATGGCACCGACCGCGAGATAAACTTCCGATTCGTTAGGCAATCCGCGTTGCGCAATTTCGAATTCTTTCAGTGCCGCGTCATAATTGTTATCGCCCCAGTAATAGGAGTATCCGCGGGCGAGGTGTGCCTCCGGCAGATCAGGCTGCAATTGCAGGGCTCGCTCGGCCAGGGTCTGCGCTTTTTCGCGGCGTTGTGGCGTCCGTTCGAACGTATGCACGATCCAGCTTTGCAACTGCGAGTAACGTGCAATGGCAAGAGCAAAGTTTGGGTCAAGTTCGATGGCGCGCTGGTAAAGCAGTTCGCTCTGTTTCAATTTTTCCAAGTCCTCGACCGCGCAGGAAAGATTGTGCGCCTGGACAAAAGCCAGATAGGCCTCGCCGTTTTCCGTGGGCTTCTGTTCCATCTGCGCTTTTTCGCTTGGCGACAATTTTGCCCGCAGCTCATTCGCGATCTTCTGAGCAAGATCGGTTTGAATCGCGAACACATCCGTCAGCTCGCGATCATAGTCCTCCGCCCACAAGTGCTCGTCGTTCTCTGCATTAATTAATTGCACGTTTACGCGGACGCGATTGCCGACGCGACGGACACTGCCTTCGAGAATGGTACCAACACCCAGCGCCTTTCCAATTTCACGAAGGTTGGAGGCTTTCCCTCGATAGGGCATTACCGACGTGCGTGAAATCACCTTTAAATCGCCAATCTTCGCCAAATTCGTGAGCAGGTCGTCCTGAATCCCGTCTCCAAAATAGGCGTTCTCCTTGTCGTCGCTCAAATTTTCAAACGGCAACACTGCAATCGATTTGTCGACCTTGTGCGCTGAGACGCGAGGCAGGAGAAAAAATCCGGCGGCAGCAGAAACGATCATGCCGGTCGCTACCAGCATGATGATGTTCCGGCGACGATGCGATCCGGGCACGGCCGGCGTTGGTGTTGCGCGGACGCCCTGCGGAGTGATGTCGTACGCCCAGGCAAGCATCAGCGCGATCGGAAAGCCTAGGAGCAACAGCGAGATCACCAAACGCAGCGCCCAGTTTGGCAATTCCCACGCCGGAAACGCAGCGGACGCCAGCTGTATGACGCCTCCCGCAGCGATGATGTAAGCCGCTGCGACACGGTAGACCTTACGCCGTTTCACTTCCTCAAAGAAGCCGCTGCTCATAACAGGAGATTTGATTGGGCGGAACTATAGTTCAACCACACGAAAATGAACAGCGTCGTTCAGTTCCCGATGATGGCTGTTGCAGACAGCGAAAAATTAAAGCAGCGCTAGGCTTTCTCCTTCGTGTCTCTCGATCAAAGCCTGAAAGCGTGGATCGCTTCGCAACGGATCCCAAATGGGATCAAGTCTTAGAGACGGGACTGTCACCCCGTTGGGCGTGCTAAGCGAACGTTCAAGAAGCTGGAGCGCCTGGCCATTTTCGCCTGTCCAGACATAGATCTGAGCGAGGGCCACGGCCGTCTTGGGCCCTTCGAGGGCATCCTGAGACTCGGGCAATAGCTCGACGGCGCGTTTGCCTTCGGCGATGGCTGCGTCCTTCTCACCAAGCCCGGCCAGAATTAAACCGAGAGTTACATGCCGGGACGCATCATCCGAGCTTTCAAGCAAGGCTTTTTCTACAATGGGTCGAGCCCGTTCAAAGGCAGGCCGCGCTTTTTCTTTATTGTTCGAATAAGTATAAATCGCGCCCTCAAAGAGGTCCTTTGGCTTGTTTTTATGGTAGAGATCTTGAGGCGATTGCTTCAGAAGCACGAGAGCGTCCGGAAATTTTCGTTGTAAAATTAAAAGCTGCAGGCGCGCATATGTAATAAGACCGTCTGGATCGAAACCTGTCGGGACTTGCGCCAGTTGTCTCTCCATCTCACCGAGATCTCCTTTCCAATCAATCGCAAGGCTGGCCTTCTCCGCGCGAGCACCAAATGATCCAGGCGCGGCTTCAATCGCGCGGTCGAAAATCTTGTCTGCAGCTTCAAAACTTCTGGTGGCATAATAATTGTCAGCAAGATTTTGCAAAACCCAGGCATCCTTCGGACTTAGGGACGCCGCCTTCTGCAGATTCGCGGTGGATTCTTTCCATTTGCCCTGACGACGTTCGATGGCACCAATGGCCATATAAACTTCCGGGGAGTTTGGCAAACTGAGCTTCGCAATGGCGAATTCGTCGAGCGCTGCCTGATAGTCACGCTCGCAATAGTAATGATAAAAACCCATTGCGAGATGTGCCTCAGGGAGGTTCGGCTGCAAACGAAGCGCTTGCACTGCTGCGGCTCGCGCTTTTTCCTTTCGCGCAGGCGTCGGATCGAAGTCGTGGTAATTCCAATCGTGGACCCAGGCCAATGCTGCAAATGCTCCGGCGAAGTTTGGATCGAGTTTCGTTGCTTTTTCAAAGAGCTGCTCAGCTTTTTCTGTATTGCTGCGGAACTTGTCAGCCCGATAAAACATCTCGTGGCCCTGCATAAACGCCAGATAGGCTTCGCCGTTTTCAGTGGGTCTGCGCTCGATTTGCGCTTTTTCCATTGGCGACAGTTTCGCTTGCAATTCGCGCACGATTTGTCGGGCCAAGTCCGTTTGAATTGCAAACACATCAGTCAGATCACGATCGTAATCTTCCGCCCACATGTGCTCATCAGTGTCGGCGTTAATCAATTGCACGTTTACACGCACTCGATTGCCGATGCGGCGAACGCTGCCTTCCAGAATGGCACCAACTCCCAGCGTCTTTCCGATTTCACGAAGGTTGGATGCTTTCCCTCGATACGGCATGACCGAGGTGCGTGAAATCACTTTCAGGTCACCGACCTTCGACAAGTTAGTGAGCACGTCGTCCTGAATGCCGTCCGCGAAGTAGGCGTTCTCTTTTTCGTCGCTCAGATTTTCAAACGGCAACACTGCGATTGACTTGTCGCATTTGTGGGCTGACACGCGCGGCAGAAGAAAGAACCCGGCGGCGGCGGAAATAATCACGCCGGTCACTACAAGCATGACTATATTCCGGCGACGATGTGATCCGGGCATCGCCGGCGTTGGTGTTGCGCGAACCCCCTGCGCGGTGATGTCGTACACCCAGGCAAGGATTAATGCGATTGGGAAGCCCATCAGCAGGGCCACGATCACCAGACGCAGCGCCCAGTTCGGCAATTCCCATGCAGGAAATGCAGCGGAAGCCAGTTGTATAATCCCGCCGGCAGCGATGATGTAGGCTGCCGCGACCCGGTACACCTTCCGCCGTCTTACTTCCTCGAAGAAGCCGGTCATGGCTACAGCTTTGTCGGTAGAGACCATAAACCAACGGCCACTATATTGACATGCGAAGTGGCCCTGGCGTTCACTTAATCCCTGTAGCCAGCACAGTTTGAAAGTGCGGGCCCTGCTTTTCCCGCGATACAACACTCACTTCGATTTGCCGGAAGCCGCTCTTTTCCAGGAATTGGTGTAATTCCACTTCGCTGAAGCCAAGCCAATGGTCTGCATATAACTCCCGGGCCCGTTCGAATCGGTGGCTCAAGAGATCGAGAATTGCCAGCCGGCCCCCGCGTTTCAGAATCGCGTGAGCGGCAGCGACCGCTTCCTGGGGATGAATGGCGTGGTGCAATGCCTGGCTCAAAATCGCCAGATCGACGCTGTTTTTGGCAATCGGCGGATCTTCGATGTCACCAAGCCGGTATTCAAGATTCTTTATTCCGTGTTTTTTTGCCAGCCGACCACCGAACTCAACCATCTTGGGCGAATTATCGATGGCGATGACCTTGCGTGCGTTTTTCGCCAGCAATTGCGAAAGCGTTCCCTCCCCCGCACCCAGATCGGCGACAGTCAGCGGCGGAAGTAAAGTAATAAGCGTATGCGCCAGCGCTTTCCACGAGCGACCCGGCACATAACTGCGGCCAAACTTGCCGGCTAGCTCGTCAAAGTATTTGCGCGCCTTGTCCTGACGTTTATGCAGAACAAGCTTCAGACTGGTTCGATCTCGTGATGTTTCCGGCAGTTCGCGGGCGAGCAGCCGCGTAATTTCTTCAACGCGCTCTCGCTGTGAATTCCGTCCGTGATGGTTGGCGCCATAGTACACATTTTTACCTACCCGGCGATCGGAAACGACGCCCGCGGTTTTAATTGAGCGAGATGACTGGAAATGCGCGATTGGCCCATTCCCAGAATCTGCTGCAACTCTGCCACTGAGAACTCTTCCTGCTCTAAAAGAAGCAATAGCCGCACCCGGGTCGGGTCGGCCAACAGTCGCAACAAATTAATAGTTGACGCCATGAGCAGGCAACGATATATCGACGCATCATGATTGGTCAATATGTCTTTGGACAACGTCAACTCGGTAACGCCTTAAATCGTTACAGTGTGGACGCGTCTCTCGGCTAATCCAATTAACGTTGTAACCTCTTAACGAATTCAAGTCATGCCACGTCGCTATATTTTTTCTTCCGAGTCGGTTGGTGAAGGTCATCCCGATAAAGTTTGCGATACGATTTCTGATGCGGTGCTCGATGCCTGCCTGACACACGACCGACATAGTCGTGTTGCCTGCGAGACTTATGCAAAAAGCAACGTCGTCATCGTTGGCGGCGAGATCACGACCAAAGCGGACCTCGATTACGTGCAAATCGTTCGCGACACGGTGCGCGAGATTGGTTACGTGAACGACGACGACGTTTTTCACGCGGACAAGCTTTTTGTTACGAACATCATTACCAAGCAGTCGCCCGACATTGCCCAAGGGGTCGATGCGCGCGCGGCGGATGGAAAAGAGACAGCCGAGCAAGGCGCCGGCGATCAGGGACTCATGTTTGGTTACGCTTGCGACGAGACGCCGGAGCTGATGCCCGCGCCAATCATGTTTGCGCATCGGCTGGGGCGGGAACTGACACGTATCCGCAAGAGCGGAAAAGCTGGCTGGCTGCGACCAGATGCCAAATCGCAGGTCTCGGTAATTTACGAGAATGGGAAACCAATTGGAATCTCATGCGTCGTCGTTTCCACACAGCATACCCGCGATGTGAAGCATTCGGAACTCCGCAGCTTTATCATTGAAAATGTCATCAAGGAGGTCTTGCCTGATGAGATGCTGAGCGAGAAGACGCAGTTCCTTGTGAATCCCACCGGAAATTTTGTCGTCGGCGGTCCGCAGGGAGACACCGGTCTGACGGGTCGGAAAATCATCGTCGACAGTTACGGCGGAATGGGACGCCACGGCGGCGGCGCATTTTCCGGAAAGGACCCGAGCAAGGTCGATCGCAGCGCGGCTTACATGGCACGCTGGGTAGCGAAAAATGTGGTTGCGGGCGGGCTGGCAAGAAAGTGTGAAGTGCAATTTGCCTACGCCATCGGGCACCCGAAACCGCTTAGCGTCCACATCGACACTTTTGGCACGCACACCATCGACGAAGAAACGATCGAGCGCGCCGTGCTGGCGACGTTCAGTTTCAAACCGGCCGACATCATTCAACAACTCGATTTACTCCGCCCGATCTATTCCAAGACGACAAACTACGGTCACTTTGGCAAAATTGATGATCTCGAGGCGATCACGTGGGAACGCACGGATAAAGCGACCGAGCTGCGCTCCCACAGCGCGATCGCGCCGTAAAAAAATGGAACTTAACACGAAAATTTAATACCTATGCCGACAGCAATACAGACTGAACGAAAAGAGGATTACAAAGTCGCCGACATTTCATTGGCTGATTTTGGAAGAAAAGAGATTTCCATCGCGGAGAAGGAAATGCCGGGCCTGATGGCGATCCGCGAAAAATACGCGCCACAGAAACCGCTCTCAGGCGTGCGCATCACGGGCTCGCTGCACATGACGATCCAGACCGCGGTGTTGATTGAAACGCTGACCGATCTTGGCGCAAGCGTGCGTTGGGCGAGCTGCAATATTTTCTCAACGCAAGATCATGCCGCAGCAGCGATCGCTAAACGCGGCATCTCGGTTTTCGCCTGGAAAGGTGAATCGCTGGAAGACTACTGGCGATGCACCTATCGCGCTATTTCGCACCCTGAAGGTAAAGGTCCACAACTGGTGGTCGACGATGGCGGCGACGCCACGTTGCTGATTCACAAGGGCTATGAGCTTGAAGAAGGCAGCGATTGGGCCAAGACGAAATCGGCAAATAGAGAAGAACAGGTCATCAAGGATTTGCTCCTTGAGATTCATCAGGAGAATCCCTATCGCTGGCACGAGATCGTAAAGGATTGGCGCGGTGTCTCTGAAGAAACCACAACCGGTGTCCATCGACTCTACAAGATGCATCAGGAGAACCGGCTGCTCGTTCCGGCAATCAACGTGAACGATTCCGTCACCAAATCGAAGTTCGATAACCTCTACGGCTGCCGGCATTCGCTGGTCGACGGATTGAATCGCGCGCTCGATGTGATGCTTTCTGGAAAGGTCGCCGTCGTTTGCGGTTACGGCGACGTTGGTAAAGGCTGCGCGCAATCGTTGCGCGGTCAGGGCGCGCGCGTCGTCATCGCCGAGATCGATCCGATCAATGCGTTGCAAGCGGCAATGGAAGGCTATGAGGTGACGACTGTCGAAGAGACGCTCGGTCGCGGCGACATTTACATCAGCGCGAGCGGCAACATCGATGTGATCACGCTCGATCACATGCAACGAATGAAAGATCAGGCGATCGTCGCCAACATCGGACACTTCGATAACGAGATTCAGGTCGACGCGCTCAATGAGGCTAAAGGCGTGAAGAAAACCAATATTAAGCCTCAGGTAGACAAGTACACGTTCCCAGATGGTCACGAAATTTTTCTTCTGGCAGAAGGCCGGCTGGTAAACCTTGGATGCGCCACCGGTCACCCGAGCTTCGTCATGTCGAACTCATTCTCCAACCAAGTTCTGGCCCAGCTGGATCTCTGGAAAAATCGCGACACTTACAAGGTTGGCGTTTATGTTCTGCCGAAGAAACTCGACGAAGAAGTCGCCCGTCTACATCTCGAAAAAATCGGGGTGAAGCTGACCAAGCTTTCCCCAAAACAGGCCGACTACCTCGGCGTTTCAGTCGAGGGGCCCTTTAAATCAGAGCATTACCGTTACTGAGAAGCTTGTCATTCCGAGCGAAGCCAAGGAATTTCTGGCTCAAAGGCATTATGCTCTAGGACCGACAACCTCGCGATGTCGATCTGCAATGATGGATCGCGCACCAATGTGAAGCCGTCATCCTGAGCAGAGCGAAGGATCTCGCGCTGCGTACTGGTGAGACGCTGGTCCAGTGTAATCACCGATCCGATTGTGAGGTTCCTCGCTTCGCTCGGAATGACAACCCGGCGGCAATTTTGCGCGTTAAATAGGCTGAGAAGTACCCTTCGTAACGTTTTTGCAATTCCAGTCGCTGCCAGTCCTTGCCCGTGACAATTTTGCGGCAATTGGGCGCACCGCATTTGCATTCAACGGAATAATCGTCGTCGTCCGTCATCACCCAATCATGCGTGAGTTCTTCGCCAGGGCGGATGTCACGCATCGCCACGAACGTGATCTCGCCGCGTATTCCGAGATTCGCATCGCACGAGTGATTCGAATACAACATCGATAGCTCGCGCTCTTCGTCGGTCACTGGCGCGATGAACAAATTGTCGTCGATCTGGATTTCCACCGGTCCGAGCCTGGGCGTGATTTTTTCGCGCAAAGTTTTTCGATCGACAATGTGCCCGCCTTTCACGGCCACGATTTCGTCCTTGGCAATATCGGCAGTCGCAAACAAACCGCGTCCGTGAATCTTACTTTCGCGGACTTCGGTTTTCGGCGAGAGATAAGAGAGACGATGCATCTTGCCAATGCTAACACAGATTTACTTTCGCTGATTCGTGATCCGTGAATCGTGATCCGATGTAACGATTTAACGCTTTAACGCTACCCAATGAAAACACGTCCAGCCGCGGTCATTTTCATTCTCGTCACTGTGACACTCGACATTTTGGCGATGGGTTTGATTATCCCCGTTTTGCCCAAGCTAATTCTTGATTTTCTTGGCGGTGAGATGACCGATGCGGCAAAATGGAGCGCCCGATTCGCTGTGGTCTTCGCGCTGATGCAGTTTTTCTGTTCACCCTTACTCGGAGTTTTGTCAGATCGGTTTGGAAGACGCCCGATCATCCTGCTCTCAAATCTCGGTCTCGGATTGGATTACATCGTGATGGCGATGGCGCCCACGTTGAGCTGGCTTTTCCTGGGCCGAATTATTTCCGGCATCACGACTTCAAGCATTCCGACCGCGATGGCTTACATCGCCGACGTTACACCGAGAGAAAAGCGAGCTGGAGCGTTCGGCCTGATCGGCGTCGCGTTCGGCGTCGGATTCACGTTCGGCCCGGCGATTGGTGGATTGGCGGGCGACGTCAGTCCGCGTCTGGCGTTTTGGATTGCAGCAGGTCTTAGCTTAGCGAATTGGCTCTGGGGTTACTTCTTCGTTCCGGAATCCTTGCCCCGAGATCAGCGAAAACAATTCGAGTTGCGGCGTGCGAACCCGGTCGGTTCGCTTACGCTGTTGCGCTCTCATCACGAACTTTGGCGGCTGACTACGATCCAATTTCTGGCCTATCTGGCACATAATGTATTTAGCGTCTGGGCACTTTACGCGATTTACCGCTACAGCTGGAGCCAGGGAATGATCGGATTGTCGCTCATGGTGGTCGGAGTGGTCACTGCCGCGATTTCCGGCGGATTGACCGGCGTAATGGTGAAACGTTTCGGCGAGAGACGGACTCTTTACATTGGCCAGTTTTTTGGATCGAGCGGAATGTTAGTCGCCGGCCTGGCCAAAACGGGCGCGTGGTTGCTCGCTTCGATTCCAATTATTTCACTGTGGAATATTTCGATGCCAGCCGCACAAAGCATGATGACTCATCGCGTCAGCGAGCGCGAACAAGGCGAATTGCAAGGCGCGGTCCAGAGCATGCGTTCGATCACATTCATTATCGGCCCATGGTTGTTTCTTCGGATTTTTGGATGGTTCATTGATCCGAGAAATAAAATTCATCTTCCCGGCGCGGCCTATTATCTGGCAGCCGCTCTTCTTTTTACGGCGATGTTAATGTCGACACGCATCAAGCAAGGACGAGTCGAATCAGAAACGGCTATGCCGCAGAACATACCCTTGGCACCACCGGAAGTTACCGCGACCGGCGCCGCGCCATTTGGCGAGGCGAAAGAAAATATTTGAGCATTCGCAGCGTATCAGTGATTGAATTGGTGTGAGAGCAATTGCGCGTTGCCTGATCGTTGCAGTTGCGATCTGCTCATGGTTTGCGATTTCAAATCATTGTGCGTTCGCTGCGCTGGCAACAAAGACAGACTCGGTGAGAGCCGGGTGCCCGTTTCATTCCAAGCCCGCGAAACAAGAAAAGCCGTCGACTGGGGCCCTGTGCTGCAAAATTTTGCGGGCGATCGCTCCGGCTGCGGCAAAGAGCTGGATGCGTGACCACGCGAATTTTTCCAGCGCCAATCTTAGCCTGGAAGAACCTGCGTATGCCAGGTATTCGCGAATTGCCTTGGCGCCGCGATCTCTTGATACCGGGCCGCCCGGTGCGCATTCGTTCGCTGAATTGATTTTGCAGCGGAGCCTTCTCGCGCACGCTCCACCGTCATTGGCCTAACCAGCCCGGAAAGCTTTCGGGGTCGCGAATCTTCCGCTGTAGCGACAGATGTGCCGTCTGCAGTTGCGCAGGACGTCGCAGCCGACACAGCTGCCACTACAGAGAACGCAGGCCACTATGCAGAAACGAATCTCGATTCTAATCATTACTTTTGCGCTCGCGATTAGCGCCGGCGCGCAGATAAGGGCGATCGACCCATTCGACTCTCGCTCAGGGCAGGCTCTCAATCGCCCGGGTAGCGAGCACGATTATGAGCATGAGAAGAGACAGACGTACACCTGCCTCATGCATCCTGAAGTGGTTACGAATCATCCCGGCAATTGCCCGAAGTGCGGAATGACACTTGTGCCCAAGGAACAGAAAAAACGCCCAACGTCCAACGTCCAACGCCCAACACCCAATCATCAGTCACATTTGTCTCATCAGTCGCACTCGGTGCATGAGCACGGAACGCACCCGCCTTCGCATGGGAGCGACGGAATGCATATGGAAATGCATTCGTCTATCGACCTTGCCGATCCCATGACCCGCGAAGGCTCAGGCACAAGTTGGTTACCGGATTCATCTCCCATGTATGGCAAGATGTTCATGTTCGACAACGACTTGCTGATGCTGCATGGAGCGATTTTCCCGCGTTACACTAACGTGAGCACACGACGCGGCGACGATCGAATCGATGCGCCTAACTGGATTATGGGCATGTATTCGCATCCGGTCGGCGATAACACGCAGATCGGCGCGCGCTTGATGATGAGCCTCGATCCGCTCACCGAAGGCGGTCGCGGTTATCCGCTCCTATTTCAAACCGGCGAATCCTGGCACGACCAGCCGCTGCACGATCGCCAGCATCCACACGATCTTTTCGACGAGCTATCACTGAGCCTTTCGCAAAAGTTTGAGCACGATTTTAGCGGCTATCTCTATTTCGGCTATCCGGGCGAACCAGCGCTAGGTCCGCCGGCGTTTATGCATCGCCCATCAGCCATGGATGATCCCGACGCACCGATTGGACACCACTGGCAGGATTCGACGCACATCACCTTCGGCGTGGCTACGGCCGGCCTGGTTTGGTCCCGCTTCGGCGGGATGAAAATTGAAGGCAGCATCTTCACTGGCCGTGAACCAGACGAAAACCGTTACGACTTCGATCGGCCGCGTTTCGATTCTTACAGCGGCCGCATTTCATGGAACCCTACCAAAAATCTCGCGCTGCAAGTTTCACACGGCTACATCAAAAGCCCGGAAGCGCTTGACCCCAAGACAAACATCCACCGCACGACCGCATCGGCCATTTACAATCTGCCGCTCGGTCCCGACATGAATTGGTCAAACTCGTTCGTCTGGGGCCAGAATAACGCCACCAGTGAGGGCAAAACGCAATCGTTCCTGGTCGAATCAAATTATCAGCGCGGGCGCAACACAGTTTATCTGCGCTGGGAGCGAGTAGAAAAGTCGGGTCATGAACTGGTTCTCGATCCACAGGATGAATCCCGCATTTTTCCCGTTGGCGGATACAGCATCGGTTACGTGCGCGATTTGTCGCACGGCAACGGGGTAGACATCGGACTCGGCACTCAATTCACTATCAACGATCGACCTGATACCCTCGATCGCTACTACGGCGACGATCTCGGTTACGCCTTTCAGTTTTTCCTGCGTATCCGTCCGTGGCTGCACGGTAATGACGGACATGAGCACGGTGACCATATTGCCGGGATGGAAAAATAAACGGCCTGCTGAGATTCTCGCTTCGCCATGCGGCGCACGCATGTGTTAAAACATGCGAACATGAAAAAACTTTCGCTCGGGCTTGCGTTACTCATCGCCGGAATCAGCACGCTCTTAGCCAATGGCGGTGCCTGGCAGACAGGCGTTCCGGGAACCGGTAGCGCCAGCGCCTCGGACAAAAGTCGCAAAACTGACGTCGCGATTGAGGATGAAAATCTGAAAATTGATCTGCACCCAGAGTACGCATCGGTAGAGGTGCGTTACCGGATGCACAACACCGGACCTAAAGTGGAGCAGGAGTTCTTTTTTCCGGTCGAGCGCTGGGGAAAAAATCCCGACGCCGATACGGACACAAAGAGCGCCGACGTTGACCAGTATCAAATCACCGTCGACGGAAAAAAACTGCCGTCGACGAACGCATCGGGACCGAAAGAGCACGCCAGTGAGTCAACGTCCGGACAGTTCTGGCAGCAAAATGTTTCCACGATCAAGTCATGGAAAAAATCGGTCATTCCGTTCGACCGAAACCAAACACGCGAAGTGATGATTAGTTACCGCGCGAAGTACGCCGAAAACGACGAATCGGTCTCGGACGATGCACACATCAGCGACGCGACATTCGCGTATTCGCTTTCGCCGGCGGCGACTTGGAAAGGGCCGATTAGCAAAGGGAAAATCGAGATCAACATCCTGCACCCCGAGCCCGAAGACGTCTCCATCGAAAAACCAAAGGAGCGCTTCGAAAAAATCAACGACTCGCATTACGAATGGAAGTTTGAAAACCTGAAACCATCGCTGGCGGATGACATCCGCATTATCGCGCATCCAAAATACGACAAGTATCCAACCGGATATGGCGAAGAAGACCTTAGCCGTCATGCATCGTATGTTCTTAGGGACCATCAATACTTTCTCGATCATACCGATTACGATGCGACCGCCAGCTCAACGGTGGCAGCCCAGGGCAAACACAATTACGACGTCGTTAACATAAAGGGCGATCCAACCCGAGAGGTTCATTCGCCATGGGCCGAGGGAGTCGAAGGCGACGCGATAGGCGAGAGCGTAACGCTGAACGTGAAACGCCCGCTTCCACTCTATGGCATCCTAATCCAGCCTGGATATTACGAGTACGATGAAAAGGAGCCGTGGTCGAAAAACAATCGGGTCGCGCAACTCGAGATAACGCTGAATGACGAAGACACATTCACGGAAAACATTCCCGATGAGCGATTCGAAAGTCCGTACCTCATCCGCGTGCGGAACTACACTAAGCCAGTTAACAAGATAAAGCTCGTGATCAAAGGCGTGTATCGTGGTACGCAATTTCGTGACACGTGCATCTCGCTGGTTGAGTTGCGAGCGCCACTGACTAAGAAACCTGAAATTCAGGCAGCCCGATGAACCAGCGAGCAACTGCGCTTTGCACGGCGGCGCTGCTCGTCGTGGCGAGCGCAACAGCGAAGGTTCTGCCCATTTACATCGAGGACAATCACGCTGGGACGTTTTATTGGTTGGCCCAAAAACTGGATTTGGATCAGCCGTGCACGCTTATCCTCTTCGATGCGCATAGCGATGCGTCCGGGATCTTCGATTCCGATAACATTCGGAACGCGCTGCGAAATGTCGCATCCTCGCGGGACCGACAGGCGCTGCTTGCTCACTGGCGCAGCAACGGGACTGTCCAATGCTTCAACTGGATCGAGCCACTTATGCCGGCGCCGATTGCAAGAGTAATCTGGGTCCCCGCCGGGGAATTTTCCACATCCGAAGTCGACAAGCGCAAGCAAGAAGCAACAGCGTTACTTGATGGGCATCTCGAAGCAGCGCCGCGAAAATCGGGATCATTGCGCGAATCGTATGTCGTTTCTGATTTCCACAATCTCGACAAGCATATCAATCCAAACCAGCCATTGGTTGTGACGATTGATCTCGATTATTTCGCAGGCCTCTCCGCCACCGAACAAGAAATAGCTTTTGCCCGCATCTGGAATTTCGTGATCGAACGGCCAAACCTTCGCGCCATCACGTTTGCAATTTCTCGTCCGTACTTGAAGGACGAAGACGAAGCGTACCGGCTACTCGAACTGACGTTGACCGCCGTGATCTCGTTGCCGACGGCACAGGTCGAGTTCGAGCCATTTCAGACGGTTGCCAATGACCATTCAAATCTCGCAAAGGAATCGATGATAAACGGCAAGAAACTACCGGTGTTCGATCTCGCGCAGACACCACAGGAGCTCCGCGCGCGAATTTTGTCCGAGCGTCAACGCATTCTCGTAGGACATGACACAACCCATTGGGAGCAACTCTTGGGCACTTGGAATGACGAAGCGCCGCAGTTGCATCTTCAAGTTAAAGACCGTCAGCCTTCCACAGACAAAGTCTGGCGCATACTCGCGGACCAACCGGCCGAGATCGAGCTCGTAGCCGAGCCTTGGACGACGAAATCGGAAAAGATCGAATGGTTCGCGCTGACTCCGAAATATTTGCGTTGCAATCTGACCGATTTGTCGACCGATCAGGTTGGGTTTGTCGCGAATGCGGCGTCACGTCCTGCCTGGAATGAACTTCCCATCGATTATCACGATTCGGCGCTGCCAATAAGCAAGCTCGACAATTTGTTTGATCCACAGTGGCACTGTGGTTCGCTGCGTTTGCGAGCCTGCGCTGTCGTCGATGGGAAGATCCGCGAAACCCCTGTTCTGGAGCTGCGACGATTTATCGGCACCGGTTTCCGTTCCGCAATCACTGAGCAGTTTGGCCTTCCGTACCTTTTCGGAAGTGGCGAATTGTCAGAAGATTCAGATACCGGGCCGGAAACGAATCTCGGCGCTGATTGCGCGAACTTCGTTGTTTACGCGTTGCGGCGCCAGGGCCAGCGCGTGCCGTGGTCGGACCCGAAACGACTGCGCGAGGATCTTGATCTTGTGACGCGATCAGCCACACCGGGCACGGCAAGGATAAGCGCGGAGGATCTGCAGCGCGGCGTAATCGTGCATCTCGGTACGCACGTTGCAGCGGTAATGGAAGACCGGCAACCGGTCGGTATTCTCAGTGAAAACGACCTAGTCGCCCACCAGCTTGGGGGCGCCCCGGAAATTCTAACGCTTGGGGAACTCCTAAAAGAGCGCAGGAAAAATTGTTTCGATTTGTTTCGCGTGCCGCCACCAAAATCCGCCGCGACACTTGTTTTTGGTGGCGACGTAATGCTCGGTCGTAGTTGCGCAGCGAAGATCGAAAGTGGAATAGACCCGTTTGCTGGCATCGTACCACTGTTACACAGCGCATCATTCGCCGCGGCAAATTTGGAATGCACGATCTCGAATCTTGGCGCTTCCGCGCAGCGCTACGCATTCCGCGCCCCTGCGCAGTCCGCGCAATTGCTCCGTCGCTCCGGATTTCGCGCAATGGGGTTGGCGAATAATCATGCGCTCGATTTTGGGACCGCGGCGTTGGAGGACTGCGCAGCGCACTTGGTCCAGGAGCAGATCGAGCCGATCGGGGTCGGAAAACCCGGCGGCAAAACTTACACGCCGAGTTTCTTCTCGATACTCGATGGGAAAAGGATCGCTCTCCTCGCGATCACTGATGTCGGACCTGCTGCAGGACACCAAATCGCCGCAGCATCGGATCGATCTGGCCTGAGCGCGGCAATTGCGAATGCGCGATCACACGCAAATCTTGTCGTTTGCCTGGTTCATTGGGGAGGTGAAAACAGCGAAAAGGTCACTGACGAACAATGTGAACTCGCCCGCTGGCTGATTGATGGCGGAGTCGATGTCGTGGTTGGCTCGCATCCGCATTGTGTTCAGGCGCTCGATTTCTATCATGGCTGCCCAATCGCGTATTCGCTGGGCAATCTCGTGTTCGACGGCGCATCCACGGTCGAGTCGTGGAATCGCGGCGCATTACTTCAGATCGGTTTGAACGAAAGCGTGCAAGTTTCGTCTGCCTCCCTCATTCCAATCGTTCTCGAAGACGGTCTCCCTCGCGCGGACCGTCTCCAAAAGGGAAAAACCCTCAGCAGCCGTTGATTCGAAGATGGAGGATGGAAATCTATCCGTCGTTGATTTCTTGTCATCGCGCATGACCTGCGTGAAAATTAACGCCCCGTGGCTCTGCGACTGCCGAAACAAGATTATCAAGACATCGAGCGACTCATCGAGTTGGATTTTGTGCGCGCGACGGAAGCCGCAGCACTAAATTCACTCCGCTGGCTCGGACGCGGCGACAAAGAAGCGGCCGACGCGGCTGCCTGCGACGCCATGCGCGGCATGTTCGACCTGATGAATATCTGTGGCGAAGTCGTCATTGGTGAAGGCATCAAGGACGAAGCGCCTGGCATTTTCAAAGGCGAACAGCTCGGCACCTGGATTCCCGGTTCGCCACAGTTTGATATCGCCATCGATCCAATCGACGGAACAACCAACATTTCCAAAGGTGCACCGAACTCGATCAGTTGCATCGCAGCAGCGAGTCCGGAGGAAGGAGTAAAGGTGGCGCTGCGCGATGTGCCATCGTTTTACATGTCGAAGCTGGCTTACGGGCCGCGCGTTATCGATTACATGAAAAAGCGTGGCGACTCGCTCCACGTGGAGATGCCGATCCCGGAGATGCTGGCAATCGTTGCACGCGCGGTGGACAAACGCGTCCAGGACGTGGCGGTGATGATGCTCGACAGACCGCGGCACAAGGAAATCGTCGAACAAATTCGTGGGGCAGGCGCGTCCTTGCGCATGATCGGCGACGGCGACATCGCCGCCGCCATCGCGCCGTCGCTGCCCGAATCCGATGTCGATCTTTACATGGGCATCGGCGGTTCTCCCGAAGCGGTGCTGGCGGCAGCAGGAATCAAGTGTCTCGGTGGCGATATGCAATGCAAGATGTGGCCGCGCGATGAAAAGGAACGAAAGAACTTGATCGACGCCGGTTACAAGAAAGATCTGGACCGCGTCTTTTCAGCCGACGATCTGGCTAACGGCCAGAACATCCTCTTCTGTGCGACCGGGATCAGCGACAGCGCGTTGCTGCGCGGCGTGCGGGCTCACGGCGGCGTCACAGCCGTTACGCATTCGATCCTCATGCGCGCCAAAAGCAAGACTGTGCGTTTCATTCGAGCAAGGCACAATTTACAAACCAAAACGATCCGGCTGCGATCCGATAATCGCGAACACTTAATCTAAGATTTCGGCTGTATTCCGAATTTGGTCAGCGCCGCGACGGTTTTTTCCATCGGCAGACCGACAACGTTTGTGAATGAGCCGTCGATTTTTACGATGATTTCGCCGCCGCTCCCCTGCGCGGCATAGGCGCCGGCTTTGTCCAGTGGGCGAACTTTCGCAAGATAGTTCTCGATGGTTGCCTCACTCAGCCGGCGAAAACGAACGCGCGAGACGTCGTGAAAAACCGCCGATTTTCCCGATGTCTGTTGATAAATTGCCACAGCAGAACAAACTTCGTGAGTTCGTCCGCTTAGTCTCCGGAGCATCCGGGAAGCTTCGCTCAAGTCCGTCGGTTTACCGATAACTTGATTCTCCAGTGCGACCAGCGTGTCGGCTGCAAGGACGACAGCGTCGGGCCGTGCCTGCGCGATGGACATTGCTTTTCGAATGGCGTTCCAGAGCGTTAGTTCGCGCAATGTGAGAGCAGCATCGAACTTTTCTGCAACGTGCGGCTTGGCGATTTCAAAATGAAATCCACCCTCCGAAAGCAATGCAGCGCGCCTGGGCGAAGAGGATGCCAGCACTAGAGAAGGCACGACATAACTACTGTAGAGGCAGTCGTGCTGGCTGCAAGAGTCGGGATGCTTTCGGGCACACGTGGGCGGGCTACAGAGCCATGCGAACCACGATCAGCGCAAAATAGAATCGGCAGGATAAACCACGCCATTCTTGATAACAGCGTCGATATCGGAAGCGTGCGCGATGCCGTCAACCGGATTTGAATTGAGAATGACAAGATCAGCGAAATAGCCGTTTTCAATCTTGCCGATATGCGCGCCAACGTCGCCGCCGAAAAGTTTCGCCGCGTTTGCAGTTGTGCATTGAAGAATCTGCATTGGCGTCAGTCCGGCTTCTTTCATCAACTGAAATTCGCGGAAAAGCGCAGGGCCATGAATTGTGCCGATATTTCCTGCGTCTGTTCCCGCTGCAATCGTGATGCCGGCATCTTGCAGTCTTTTCAAATTCGGTAGCGCGATATCGTAGGTTTTTTTGATGCGATCCAATGCTTCATTCGGTTTAGCTAAGGCGTTCTTGATTCGGTCAGGCAATTTATCCGGCGGAATTTTGGTGACATCGAGCGACGCGATCACTTCCGGATTGCCCCACGCTTTTTCCTCCGGAGTCAGATTCAACTGATGCGAAAAGGTCCGGCCATAACGCTCGAAGACAACAAGCGTCGGACACAAAATCGTGTGTCGCTCTTTCAGTAGCTTTACAAACGCGTCATCGACTGGCTTGTCGGTCACACTGTGGACGAGCACGTCCGCGCCTTCTTCCACAGCTGCCCGTGCCGTTTCCAATTCCGTGGCATGCACTGCGACACGAATCTTGTGCGCATGACTTTCTTCAATCGTGGCGCGCACGATTGGCCGGAAACTTTCGACCGGATGGTCCTTGTCGACGATGTACCAAATCTTGACCAGGTCGGGTTTTTGTTCGGCCAGTTTACGCACGAACTGCCGCGCTTGATCCGGCGTGTCGATTTTGACGATCGGCGGATCGCCAAGATCGAGTTTTTCGCGTGAGACGCTGGAAATCAATGGCCCCGCGACTGCGACTCGCGGTGCTTTGGCGGTTGCAGTTGCAGTCTTGCGGACCTCGAAATTCCAAAATGGCCCGCCAACATCCACCACGCTGGTAATGCCGCAGCGCAGATAGCGCGGGAAAACATCGTTCAAGTGACTCTTGACCCACGCGACTTCGTCCTTGTAGGGGCGAACGCTATTCAGATCGGCGCCGTCCGGTCGCGTGAACAGATCGCCAGATTGAAAGAAATGAATGTGAGTGTCGATGTAGCCCGGCAGAATGAATTTGCCTGCGCAATCAATTTGTTTCCCCAGCGACGCCGCATCCTGCTTGCCCATCGTGACCCGTTCGATCTTGTCGCCGTCGATGACCACTGTCGCATTCGGCAGGACCTTGCCGTCGGCGGGATTGATCACTGTACCGCCAACGAGAGAGATTTTTTCGGCGCGGGCAGTGAGCACGAAGCTCGATAACGCAATCGCGGTGAGAATCGCCGCTTTATTAATCATGAGAATGGAATCCAATCTGGCGTCTTGGCGGTTCAGTTGGCGTCATCAGCTCACGAATTGCGTCGAATACGACTTTAAATTGAGCATCATACTTCTTCTCGAGCGCACCGAGTTTACGTGCGAGATCGGCATTCGAAAGCAACATTTCGCGCAACCGCACAAACGTGCGCATGATCGCGATGTTCACCTGCACCGCGCGTTGGCTGCGTAATACGCTCGACAACATTGCCACACCTTGCTCAGTGAAGGCGTATGGCAGGTAACGGCGTCCACCCCGGCGGCTCTTTGAGGTTTCAGTTTGAAACCTCAAACCCGAGGTTTGCTTTGCCGCCATCTCATTTGAGGTGCCAATTTGAAACCTCAAACCTTCTGCTTCGGCCTGCGTAAGCCGAAACATAAAATCGTTCGGAAATCGCTCCGCGTTTCGTTTTACCGCGAGGTTAAGCGATTTTGTCGGTACGCCATAAAGGACTGCCAGGTCGTAGTCCAGCATCACTTTCTCGCCGCGAATTAAATAAATGCAGCGCTCGACCTGAACCGTGAGCGCTTCGGATGGCATAAATGTCCGGCGCCTATTCTTTCGATTCCGGCACCGCTTTCTCGGCAGCTTGAAAGCCGATCTTGGAATGTGTGCCGTCGCAGAACGGTTTTTCGGTCGATGCGCCACAGCGACAGAGGGCCATCCGCTTTTCTACTGGATATTTGTTTCCGTGTGCGTCGATCAACTCCACTTCGCCGGTCACGATGTAAGGACCGTTCTTGATTGTCTCGATTGTTACTTGAGCCATGCCTGCAGTTTAGTGTCATTCCGACTGAAGTGGAGGAATCTCTAATTATTTCTGAAAGATTTAGAGATGTCTCGACTCCGCTCGACATGACAAGATAGGAAACGCACAAGTCATGAAAATATTTATTGGCATTTTCGTTCTCTTAGCGGGCTCAATGTTTGCTCAGACCGCTTCGCAAAAACATCCATTCAGGTTCGAAGAGATGATGAAACTCAAGCGGGTCGGCGCGCCTGTGCCTTCACCGGATGGCAAATGGGTCGTGTTCGATTGCGAAGATGTCGATCTGGCCGCGAACACGAAAATTTCGCATTTGTGGATCGTGCCGGCCAGCGGCGGTGAATCGCATCGATTGAATCCAACGCCGAATCACGAGGAGCGGCCGCGTTTTTCGCCTGATGGCAAGCGCTTGATCTGGACCTCGAAAGCAACCGATCCGACGCAAGTCTGGATGTGCGATTTCGATCCGGAAGCGGGGCAGCTCGTTGGGAAACCGCATCAAGTCACATCAATCTCGACCGGCGCCGACGGCGCGATCTGGTCGCCGGACGGGAAGAACATCGTCTTTGTGTCGGCTGTCTATCCGGATTGCAATCCGCCTCCGCCTGGCTCCGGCGTGACAAGCGACGACTGCAACAAGAAGCGCGATGAAGAACTGAAGAAAAGCAAAGTAAAAGCGAAAATCTTCACGCGCTTGTTCTATCGGCATTGGAACGCGTTCACCGAATTCAAGCGCAGCCATTTGTTTGTGTTAAGTGGGGACGCGCGTGCAGATCGTAGCACAGACATCTTGTCTGTGAGGCAGGCGGGCGTCTCGCCTGCCGAATCGCAAACACCAGGCGAGACGCCCGGTGTCCCCACAGGCAAGATGCCTGTGCCACGGGATCTCACCCCAGGCGATCACGACGTGCCACCGTTCTCGTTAGGCGGTCAGGACATGTATGCGATTTCGCCGGACGGCCAGGAGGTCGCGTACACGAGCAACATCGACGAAGTCGAAGCGACGAGCACGAACAACGAAATTTTCATCGTGCCGATTAGCGGCGGCGCGCCAAAGAAAATTTCCAGCAGTCCCGGCGCCGACACCACGCCGCTCTATTCGCCGGACGGAAAATATATCGCTTGGCGTTCGCAAGCGCGCGCCGGCTTCGAAGCCGATAAATGGCGCTTCTTAGTGCAAGATCGACAAACTGGGAACACGCGCGAAGTCGCTCAAAGCTTTGAATATTCGATCGGAAGCTTCAGCTGGGCGTCCCGTACAGGTGAAATCGTCTTCACGGCAGAGCGACGTGGCACTTCTCCGCTCTTTTCGACTTCAGTCGGCGCGAATTGGACAACAATTGCAGAGAACGATGGCCTGCATGCCGATGATCTAACGATTAACAACGGCATTCTGTACTTCACACGTATGTCAATTCAGGCACCAAATGAGATTTGGCGACTCGATCTTTCAACGGGACACGATGCCAATCCGACTGCTGTAACACACATGAATGACGCGTTGTTGTCACAGATCGACATGCAGCCGTTGGAGTCGTTCACGTTCAAAGGCGCGAACAACGACGACGTGCAGGGATTCTTGATCAAGCCTCCGGGATTTGATCCCAACAAAAGATATCCGCTGAAGTTTTTGCTACACGGCGGGCCGCAAGGAGCATGGGGAAATTCGTGGACGTATCGCTGGAACGCGGAGTTGCTCGCCGCGACCGCAAATTACGTGGTGGTGATGATTAATTTCCACGGCTCGACCGGTTACGGACAGAAGTTTACCGACTCGATCAGCGGGGATTGGGGCGGCAAACCGTATATCGACGTGATGAAGGGACTCGATTACGTGGAGAAGACATTCCCATTCATCGACAAAAACCGCGAAGCGGCGCTGGGTGCGAGCTACGGCGGTTACATGGCCAATTGGTTGTTAGGCCACACCAATCGTTTCAAATGCATCGTGTCGCATGATGGCATGTTTAACGCGGAATCGGCGTACGGCACGACAGAGGAGCTTTGGTTTGCAAACTGGGAATTCGGCGGTCCCCCATGGAAGAAACGGGATGTTTACCGGAAATGGTCACCGCACGAATACGCGGCGAATTTCAAAACGCCGACCCTGGTCGTGCACGGACAAAACGATTATCGACTCGATGTGTCTCAAGGTTTCGATCTATTCACGACGCTGCAAGTGCTGAAGGTGCCGTCGAAGATGTTGTATTTCCCGGACGAAGGTCATTGGGTGCTTAAGCCGCAGAACAGCCAGCTCTGGTACAAAACCGTGAACGATTGGGTCGATCAATGGTGCAAGTAACACAGGCTTCCTAGCCTGTTTCGTCCGACATGCATCTTGCTTGTCGATCTCCGACGCTCGCAGGCTGGAAGCCTGCGTGACGCATCAGCCAAGATGGCTGACTTACGCCGGCCACCACCGTACCTAAGATAATAAATCCACGATGGCGAGCGCGCGCGACCGTTTGCGGGCGCAAAGCCCGTTCGCTTGACTTTTTGCGCAGGTTGCGCATTAAGAACGCCATCGGAAACCTTATGTCTCGTAATCTCTTTCGTATTTCCCTGGCAGCTCTCTCAATTGGTCTGCTTTTCCTCGTGGCCGGTTGCGGTGAGGATCCGCGCTTTTCCGCGAGGACGCAGTATTTGGGCGGCGTTTACGGAAACGCTGAGGGTGGTCCCCCACACGACACCGTCTCGTACTGGGATGGAGACAACGCAAGCGGAAGCCCGTCGGTGAAGATCAGCCTCGGAGAACAGCGCGCATATTTTTACAAAGGTGGCGTGCTGGTTGGCGTTTCACAGCTTTCGACCGGCCGCGAAGGACTCAACACGCAACTGGGTCATTTCAAAATTATTCAAAAGGACAAAGACCACGTCTCCAGTTTATTTGGTGATTACGTCGATTCGGCGGGAAACGTAGTCGTGCCCAATGTCGATATTAATAAAGATCCGAAACCGCCAGGCGCTCATTTTAGAGGCACGCCGATGCCGTACTTCATGCGCATCGTGTCGGGGACGGGTATGCACGCAGGTTATTTGCCAGGCTATCCGGCGTCGCACGGCTGCATCCGTATGCCGGAATTCATGGCCGAAAATTTCTTTAAATCAGTCTCAGTCGGAACACCGGTCACGATCACGGATTAGGATCTTTTGGGGAAGCAGTATCTGGGCTTGCAGAAAATTCCTGGTATCGGCATTCTGATTATTCCGGTGCCAGGAATATGATCGTTATCACGCAACCAAACGCCACCGAGGAGCAGATCCAGCGGATCATCACGCGTGTACGTGAGTTCGGGCTGGAGGCACAAATCAGCCGCGGCGCGTCGCGCGTAATCATTGGCGTAATCGGACCTGAGGCCCTCCTTCGCGAGAAACCGATTGCCGCGATGGCGGGCGTGGAAGCGATCATCCCGGTGTTGAAACCTTACAAACTTGCAGGGCGCGACTCTCGCGGCGCTTCCTCAGTCGTAGTAGGCGACGTGCGTCTGGGTGAACATGAGAATGTTGTTCTGATTTGCGGACCGTGTTCGGTCGAAAGCCCGGAGCAGATTCAGGCGATCGCAGCGATTGTGAAAGAATCAGGCGCAAAAATTTTGCGCGGCGGCGCGTTTAAGCCGCGCACTTCGCCATATAGTTTTCAAGGGTTGCGTGAAGAAGGGCTTCGTTTCCTCGCGGAAGCGCGCGCGAAAACAGGCTTGCCTGTTGTCACCGAAGTCATGGATCCGCGCGATCTCTCGATGATCGAGAAGTACGCCGACTGTCTTCAGGTTGGGACCCGCAACATGCACAACTTCTCCCTATTAAAAGAAGTAGGGCGCAGCAGACTTCCCGTGCTCCTCAAGCGCGGATTCAGCGCGACGATTTACGATTTGATGATGAGCGCGGAATACATCCTAAACGAGGGCAATTCAAACGTAATCCTCTGCGAGCGCGGCATTCGAACGTTTGAGACGGCAGCCCGCTACACGCTGGATCTGAGCGCTGTTCCAATCTTGAAGTCTAAAACGCATCTACCGGTCATCGTCGATCCGGCACACGCCCTGGGTGTGCGCGAATTTGTTCCGCAGATGTGTCTGGCCGCCGTCGCGGCCGGTGCGGACGCGCTCATGATTGAAGTGCACAACTCTCCCGAGATGGCCAAGAGCGACGGAAACCAGGCGCTCACGCCGGAAATTTTCGCCGAGCTCATTCCGCGTCTCCGCGCAGTTGCCACGGCCATCGGCCGCGCCTTGTAAAATTCGGCCCGAAAGCCTTCGGACCGTTGCTTGCCAACGCGTTGACGACAACACGTTCCACCTTGCGCAAGGTGGATCGGCTTCTCCTGAAGACGATGCCAAGACAAATCGCCGAAGGCGCAAGAATGCAGGCCCGGCTACAACTCTCGCGAAATTTGGCGTAAACTTTGCGGTGCAGAAACCAATCGGTGCACAGCTTCTGGAACGTGTCGCGGCAAGCGAACCCATCGCGCGCAAACTTCACACGATACAAGATGCTCGCTGGCCCGTGCAGTTTTCACACGTCATCCAGCCGGCTCAGCCATTTCTGGCCGCCATACTCGCGCACACGTGGCATCGGCCTCCAGCCGATGATCGGCAGACCGCCGATTCTACGATTTGGATCCTCTGTCCCAGCGTTCATTCTCAAGAATTGTTCTATGAAAGCCTGCTTAACTGGCGGTCGGATGCGCTGTTCCTTCCGGAAGCTGAGTTTGCAGCAGCGGAAAACGTCTTGCCGGATCCGGAAATCGTAGCGGAACGGCTGGCAGTCCTAATGCAAATCGGGCGCGGAACCGGTCCGCGCGCCATAGTCGCAACGCGGGCAAGTCTCGAGCAAGCCGCACCAGGGCGTTACACACTCCACTCTGCTTTTACTCAGCTCCGGCGCGGAGCCACCGGACAGATGGAAGACCTTCTCAAGCGACTTGTCGCCAGCGGTTATGAGCGCGCCGCCCAAGTCACTACCCGGGGACAGTTCGCCGTCCGCGGCGGCATTGTCGATCTTTATTCGTGGCAAGCGCCATTGCCGTTGCGGCTGGAATTCTTCGGCGATCAGATCGAATCACTGCGCGAGTTCGACATCGATACTCAAACCTCCGTGCGCGATTTGGGTTCGGTTGATATTTTGCTCGGAGGCGCGGTTGGATCAGATCGCCTCTTCTCGATCGATCAAAGCGGTCGAGTTCGCGATTACGTCGCTCCAAATGATCTCATAATTGATCTTGAACCGGGGATGGAGGGCGGAGCTCATGCGACGCCGGGCTCGCAGGAGCTCGGCCCTCCACACATTCAGATCAGCGAAGGCTGGATTGAGACTGGTCAGGAAGATTTTAGCGGTGCATTCCAGGATTGCGAGATCGGCGAGTTTGCGGTCGGCGATCTGATGCTGGCCGAGGCGAAACGCGCACAGTTTGTCGAGCGTTTAAAAGAGTGGCGCGCCAATAACGCGAAAATCGTCATTTATTTTCAGACTGAGGGTGAGATCGAGCGATTTCGCGAGATCATGGTTGGCGCGATTGAAGGCAGCGATTTTATCGAAGGCATTCTTGCTCGCGGATTTTGTTTTCCCGCGGCCAATCTCGTCGTCCTCTCCGCCGCAGAATTATTTGGGCGATTCGCGGCCCATCCGCGCAGGCGTTTGCGTCGTGCGGACCGCAATCGCGCGCAGATTGATTTCAGTGAGCTTAACGAGGGCGACCTCGTCGTGCACCTCGAGCACGGCATCGGGCGATTTCTTGGACTCGTGAAAATTGGTAGGGCGCGACCGGCGGGCGCGCTGGAGCCAGAGGTGGCACGCGTCTCACCTGCCGATTCAGCAAGCAAGATGCTCGCTGGCCCAACAGACAAGATGTCTGTGCTACAACAGCAGCAGGAAGTTCTCGCGCTTGAGTTTGCAGATGATGCGAAGCTCTATGTTCCACTCGAGCAGGCGTATCTCGTTTCCCGGTATGTTGGCGCGGGGAAAAAATCGCCGCCACTCAGCTCACTCGGCGATGGAAGATGGGCTCGCGCCAAAATAAAAGCGGCCGCTTCCATATTTGATTACGCCGGGAAAATGCTCGCGGTCCAAGCCGAGCGCCAATTGCATCCGGGCTACGCATTCGCCCCGGACACAAAATGGCAGGCAGAATTCGAACATTCATTCCCATTTCGTGAAACGCCGGACCAAATGAGGGCAATCATCGATACCAAGATTGACATGGAACGTCCTCGATCGATGGACCGGTTAATCTGTGGCGACGTCGGTTTTGGCAAAACCGAAGTGGCGGTGCGCGCCGCGTTTAAAGCAGTCATGGATGGAAAACAAGTGGCTGTGCTGGCACCGACCACGGTCCTGGCTCAACAGCATTTCGAGGTGTTCAGACAACGCATGCTCGACTACCCAGTTCGCATCGAAATGCTCAGCCGTTTCCGTTCGCAATCGGAGCAGAAAAAAGTGTTGCGGCTGCTGCGCGAGGGCGGTGTCGACATCGTCATTGGCACTCATCGGCTCATCTCTGGCGACGTCGTATTCAAAGACCTCGGCCTGGTCGTGATCGATGAGGAGCAACGCTTCGGAGTACTGCACAAGGAAAAATTCAAAGAGCTCTTCAAGCTGGTCGATGTGTTGACGCTGTCGGCCACCCCGATTCCTCGCACGCTTTATCTTTCACTTGTTGGCGTAAAAGATATGTCCACGATCGAGACCCCGCCGCTCAACCGCCTGCCAGTAGAAACAGTGGTGTCGGCTTACGATGAGCGGCTGATTCGCGCAGCGATTGATCGGGAGCTCGAACGGCAGGGTCAGGTATTCTTTCTGCACAATCGCGTAGCGAGCATTGAGCGGGTGCGGGATCGGGTCGTCGATCTTTGTCCACAAGCGAGAGTCGAGATCGGGCATGGCCAGATGGATGCCGACGAGCTGGAAGGCGTTATGGCGCGATTCATTGCTGGGAAAATCGACGTGCTCGTTTGCACCACGATCATCGAAAGCGGTCTCGATATACCGAATGCAAACACCATCATCATTGACCGGGCGGACCAGTTTGGTCTCGCAGACTTGTATCAATTGCGCGGGCGCGTCGGCCGGGCGGAGCACAAGGCATACGCCTACCTGCTGCTTCCGCGCGAAATGATGACTGTGGCCGCAGCGCGCAAACGGATCAGCGCGATCAAACAGTACAGTTCGCTCGGTGCAGGTTTTCGTATTGCCATGCGCGACCTGGAGATTCGCGGCGCGGGCAGCATGCTAGGCACAGCTCAAAGCGGCCACATCGTGGCAGTCGGTTTTGATTTGTATTGTCAGCTGCTCAAACAAGCTGTAGCCCAGCTGAAGGGCAAGAAGCCGCGGTTTCGGCTCGATGTCGACTTGAACCTCGATTTCGTGGCCACAAATGAAGCGGAATTCGTGGCACCGCCGATACCAAGGAGCAGAGCTTTGCCTTCCGCCGGGGCGCGTGGAGAACCGCCTTCTCCTGAGAAAATTCCAGCCTTCACTCCAATCACCTACGTCAGCGATCCCGGTTTGCGCATCCGGGCATACCGGGACGTCGCAGAAGTTACGACGCACGAGCAATTAGACCGTCTGCGACGCGACTGGCGCGACCGCTTTGGGCCGTTCCCACCGCCGGTTGACAATTTGTTTCGCCTCATCGAAATCAAGCTCGCTGCTGCAAAATCAGGGATAACCCGCGTCGAGGTGCGCGAACGCAAATTGATGTTGACGCGGCGCGGAGATTTTATACTTGTCGCGGGCAAATTCCCTCGTTTAGTTGAAGCCAAAATCGAGCAGCATCTCGGGGAGATTCTGGAACTGATAAAGAAATTATGAGAAACTTCGTGCGTCAATTTACCGCCATTTTGGTGGCGGTCTGTGCGCTTGTTCTATTACCCATTTGTTGCGATGCGTTCGCCCAGGAACCTCAGGTGGTGGACGGCATGGCTGCAATTGTGAATGGCGACGTTATCACATACTCACAAGTGCGGCAGTTGTCCGCGCCGCGCGAAAAACTGTTGCGGTCGCAATTGAGCGGTCAGGATCTGGAAAACAAGCTGAAAGAAGTCCGGCAGCTTGCTCTAAAGGATCTGATCGATCGACGGCTTATCATCCAGGCGTTCAAAAAGGAAAGCTATCAAATCCCGGATCACGTGGTGGACCAGCGGGTGCACGATATTATCCGGGAGAGCTTCGGCGGCGACCGCAATACGTTTGTCAAGACGCTTGAGGCGCAGAATTACTCGCTGGGCGAGTTCAAGGAAAAGGAGATGGAACGAATCATCGTCCAGGCGATGCGCAGTCACAACGTCAAGACCAACTACATTATTTCGCCTAGTAAAATTGAAGATTTCTACAGGAAGCATCGCGAACTATTTACGAGCAAGGAAGAAATCAAGTTGCGGATGATCATGATTTCCGGCCAAAAGGATACCGGGAACGCTCAGGCGCAAAAGTCGCTGGCCGAAGAAGTGCTCGGCAAACTCGCCGGCGGCGCTGAATTCGAACAAACAGCGCAGATTTATTCCGAGGACAGCACGAAAGACAACGGCGGCGACTGGGGCTGGATTGGACGCAACACTCTCGCCGTGCCGCTGGAAAAGTTCGCCTTTAACATGCCAGTCGGCAGAATCAGTAACATCATCGATTACGCCGGCAATTACTACATCTTGAAAGTTGAAGACAAGCGCGGCGGCACGACGAGATCACTCGCTGAAGCGCGCGCCGATATCGAGAAGAAACTGATCCAGGACGAAGCGCAGCAAATTCAGGAACGCTGGATCGCCAGCCTGCGCGAGAAAGCTTATATCCGCACGTTCTGATTGAGCGTTGGACGTTGGGCGCCTGCTCGCGATTTATCGGAGTTGATCGCTTCGCCGTGTTCTCCTGCTCCTGCTCTTGCTCATGATCGAGCTTTCGACGAAAAAATGTTCGCCTTTGAAAGCGAATGTTCGTCTAGTTCTAGTTAGACCTCATGCGGATATTGGTCGTTCTTCTCACAATCGCAACAGCGACGCTCGCAATCGCGAGCGAATCAATGCGCGTCGATGGCGTGCGGGTTTATGGGAGAATGCATGACGTATCGGTTGGTGACATTCGCGCGGCGATTGCCGACTTCGTATCAACATCTTCTGACAAGAGGAAGCCCGCAGCCCTTGAAGTCCTCAGCAGTATCGAGATGCGCGCTTATGAGAAAACACATGATTGGGGTTGGGTTGCCATTCGCCGTTTTCCACGCGGTGATCCTGACCATCGCAATGAATTCGCATGGATCACATGGAAGCGGGCCATCGACGATGCTCCCGACTTTTTACGGTTCATAAAAAGCGCTAATGAAGTGTATGTTTTTCCGGTTGCCACACCTTTAAAACCCCATCGGGACGACAAGCATCTGCGTTTGCTGGACGCAGATGCGCGCCGCAAAGTCACCCGTTTACTCGGTGATGGGGAAACGTGGTGGCACGGACTCTACACGCTTGTCGTGATAGACGATGGCAAACCAGGCATAGGGTTGTTGTTCCGGCGTGGTCGAAATGAAGCTGTACTATTCTTTTCGCACTTCACCGATGAAGAAGGCACCTTTAACGGCGAGCACATCAGTGGGTTGCTTGATGACGAACGAGGCAGACACCAGATGGAAGAGTGGGAACAGCGATACGCTCAGCCTGAGCTGACTCCAAAATCGGGTCTAACTAGTCGATGAAGCCAACGGCCCCATATCGAAATGCGTTCAGTGTGTTTGCCAAGATACCCTGCCGTGGCTTATCGCTTTCTCGTTAGGCCACTTCCATGCGCTTGGTCATATTCGACATTGATGGCACACTGACTCAGACCATGAAGGCCGACGAAGAGTGCTTTGTGCGTTCGCTCGCTGAAGTGTGTGGCTTCGCCGAGGTGAATAGCGATTGGTCGCGCTACAAGCACGCAACTGATTTTGGTGTTTTCCGCGAGATTCACGAGGCTCGCACCGGACGGCTTCCATCACCAAGCGAGACTTCACGGTTTCGCCAGCACTTTGTTGCTTTGCTTGCCCGGGCTTCATCCGAAGCTGCTTTTGCAGCAGTCACAGGAGCACCTTTGTTGCTTTCGCGCTTGGATGGGAGCGAGCAGTATCGCGTCGCCCTTGCTACTGGGGCTTGGCGTGACTCGGCTCGTCTTAAGATGGCGAGTGCTGGCTTGTCCTATGACGATTATCCAGCGGCATCGAGCGACGATGCGTTTGATAGAGAGTCCATTATCAGGTTGTCGATGAAGAGGGCAGCCGAGCGATATGGCGGGCTTGGCCGCACCGTTTACGTTGGAGACGGGGTGTGGGATGCTCGCGCATGTCGCAGCGTTAGTATTCCGTTCGTTGGTATTGGCACGGGGAGTCGCGCAACACGGTTGTCGGCAGAGGGAGCTGTTTGCGTCTTTCCAGATTTCAGTGACACGGAGTTATTTTTGAGCAGTGTGTATGAGATCACAAACGTGGCCTAACCATGGCTGCAGAACCCGGCGATCGCGCTCTGGTTGCAATCCAGCCGTTCCGTGCGCCGGGCCGCTGAGCTTGGGACTTTAAATGAATAAGAGCCCCACTGCTGTGACGTGAAAGGCTCACCATCACGCTCGTCGTCGGAATTGTGTTGTCGCAGCTTGGTGTTTCGGCAGTGGCTACGTCCGAGAATTCAGCGGCTCGTGATCTTGCCGCGGCAAAATCCTTTGCGTTTGGAGGTGTTGGAGTTGCTGGACTCATGTCCGCAGGTGAACGGAATTTGCGTGCTGTTTTGGAGCGGCCGGATGCCTCACAGCAGTTGCAAGCTGCGCTTGCTCATGCGACGCCGGCAGGCGAACTCTACATTCTGGTTGGCCTTCGTCGGTGTGACCGTGCCCGCGTATGAGAAAATCTCTACCTCGCTGTCGGTTTCGAACGACAACGTCGAAGTCGCGTGTGGATGTATGGTCAGCCGGGAGCCGTTTCCTCAGCTTCTCTCACAGATTCAAGACGGACGATTCGATGATTACTTATCACGCCCGCCATGATGATTGTAAGCCATTATAACCAGCGGTCTTTTGCGAGCGCCAAGGATCTACCTGGGTGACAGCGTGAGAGATCCGCCGCCGCTCGTCTTGGCCATGCGGAGGTTTTCCTCGGCTTCCGGAAAGTCGGGATGCAAACGCAACGCTTCTTCGAATTGTGCGATTGCGCCGGAAATGTCGCCTTCGCGCATAAAAATTTTTCCAAGATAATTATGCGGCTGGGCTAGCTTTGGATCGAGCTTGGAGGCTGTTTGAAGGTGCTCCTTTGCTCCTGCGAAGTCGCCCTTTTCCAGGAGTGCACTCCCGAGATCTATTTGAGCATCGACTAAACTGGGATCAGCGCGGACCGCCTCTCGATACTGCGCAGTGGCCTCGTCCAATTTGCCGTGTTTTTCCAAAAAAGCGCCATAGCTATAATGAGCCAGCGCGGACTTTGGCGCCAGACGGACTGCGGCTTCGCACTGGGCCGCCGCCTGGTCGTCCTGGCCCAATTGCTCCAAAAGATAAGCATAACCGGAGTGATACTCGGCGTTGTTAGGGTCCATCCGCAACGCTTGTTCATAATGGGCATGCGCGTCGTTCAGTTCTCCTTTGCCAATCAGAATGGTCGCGAGACTGACATGCGCCTTCGCGGAATCGGGATTCAGACGCAAGGCTTTGGAGAAGGATTCGGCAGCTTCATCAACACGGCCGGTGTCCTGCAACGCAGTCGCGTGATTCAAATGCGCCCGCGCGCTGGTTGGAAGATCAGCGGCGATCATCGCAACGCGATCGAGTTCGGTCCGGGCCGTGTGCGTCTGCCCGAGCCAAAGCGCTCCCAATGGTATGACGAAAACGCCTACCCATTTCGCGCCATGTAACGTCCAGCCCGGCAGAAAACCTTTGGTCGAAACATCCGCTGTGCCGCCGCCGCTGATGCCGAGAGATTGCCGGGTCGATTTTTCGCGCACTTTCCAAATGAACCCGTCGTAATAAAAATGGAGCAGCGCTGAAGCCGTCACAACGCCGGCGAGTATCGTTTTGACTGACTCGGTACCGATACTGGACTTGAAATAGCCGAGCGCGCCGTAGGCAAAGATCAGCCCCACGTAAAGACCCATCAGCGAGCCGCTGCGCCGGAACACGAAACGCATAAAACCGCCGATCGCGCTGTCTGTCTCAACTCGTTTGCGATTATAAATCCAAACCAGCGATAGATACTGCACATCGTGAAAGACTTCGAACAACGCGATGCCCACCAGAACACTCGCAACAATGTTGTTGCAGTACCACCAGAAAGAAATGCTTGTGACGAGGAGCACCAGCTTCACAGGGCTCGGCCGGTTCCCCCGGGTCCAGCTCCAGACATAATTTGCCAGGAACAGGCCCGCAACTGCGAGCGCCACGGCTAGCAAGCTTTGCTGCGCCATTCGGAGAAGCGCAGGCGGTATGAAGGGGCCGCCGGCAGAATAATAAGTTTCGAGTGTGTCGGTCATTCGCTGCGGTGAGAGGAGAACCGCGGTAGCGAACCAAATCCCGCATAATGCGAAGTCGAGACGGCGTGTCAGCTCAGCGAACGAGCCAACTTTCGCATCGTAAATGCGACAGAACCCGTAGGTCTGCATCATGCCGTGCCAAACGCCCCAGACAAAGGCGACCAGCACGATGCCTTTAAGGTCCCAAATGGAAAAGGCCGCACAGACGACAACCAGGAAAATCGGCGCAAGAATGAAGCGCCATTTGAACCGCTGGAATAACGCGCGATCGCCGTAGGCGCGAATCATTCCCGGCAAATGGTGGCCCATTGCGCCAAAAGCAGCGACGAAAAGATAAATGTCCTGCGCGCTCCAACGCGCCTGTGCCAATAGGAAGATCGGCAGAATCACCAGCGGCGTGCAGACGTACAGGACCAGGTCGCGCCAGCTGTCCAAAATCCACAAGCCAGATTTTCGCACGGCCGCAGGCGCAGCGGGAACAGTTTGCGGACTTGAGAACGCGGTGACGTGCTGCATGCCGGGAAGCTAGTTTTCCTTAACTGCGGGGAAAATCAATCCCATGTTCGCAGTTTTTGCTCGTTGCGTGTGCACGTGATCGATTAAGTGAAGTCGATTGCGATCACGAGCATGAACAGAAGCGGAAAACCAAGTATCGGCGTCACGCTCGGCGATTGCGCCGGGATCGGGCCAGAGATTGTCGATCTCGCGCTGAGGTCTGACCAAGTTCCCAAATCGGCCGAATACAAGATCATCGGCAAATATCCGGATTGCCATCCAGGACAGCCCACGCGTAAAACCGCGCGATCTGCTGCCGCCGCGCTGGAGGAAGCAGTCACCCTGGCCCGGCGCGGTGAGCTCGATGCAATCGTAACCGGCCCGGTTCACAAAGCCCGGATGTACGAAGTGGGTTTCAAGTTTCCAGGACAGACGGAATTTTTTGCCGAGCGATGCAGCGTCAAAAATTTCGCAATGTGTCTGACCGGTGGAAAGATGACCGTCGCGCTTGTAACGGCTCACCTTCCATTGCGCAAGGCAACGAGTGCGCTTCAGCAATCAGAGGTTGTCCGAGTCGGTCTGTTGCTCGCGGATTTTCTACAAGCCCGAACCCTCTCGCGCGGCACTTCTGGAAGCTCGACGGCTTTAAGCCGTCAATCTTCCAAGGTCACGATGGTCGCGCGTGGTGGCGCTGCGAGACCGCGCATTGCTGTTGCCGGATTAAACCCCCACGCTGGCGAATCGGGAAAACTCGGCCGTGAAGAAATCGAAATCATCGCTCCGGCAGTCGCCGAATTAAACCAATCACTTCTGACTTCTCACGGGTCACATCCCGTTTTTACAGGCCCACACTCCCCCGACACAGTTTTCCATCGTGCGATTGAAGGCGAATTCGACGCGGTACTCTGCATGTACCACGACCAGGGATTGATTCCGCTGAAACTCCACGCCTTTCACCAAGGTGTGAACGTGACGCTTGGGCTTCCTTTTCCTCGGACCAGTCCCGATCACGGCACCGCGTTTGAAATTGCCGGCAAAGGAATTGCATGTCCTGACAGCATGATCGCCGCGATTAATCTGGCCGTGGAGCTGACTCAAAACTGTAGCGAATAGTTGAGCTCATGCTCGTAATCCTGGTCGTGCTCGACATTTTGTAATTTCGATTACGATTACGAGCAGGAGCATGAGCACGAGTAAGATCGAAAAATACCTCTCGGTTTTTAACATCGGGCTACAGAACACGTTTGTTTACCGCTGGAATTATTTTCTGCGCGCGCTGTTCGGCCTGATTCCGCTAGCCGGCACAGTTTTTCTTTGGGCCGCGGTGTTCAAGGAGCGCGGCGGCGGGCTGCACGGCTACGACTACGGCTCGATGATTTACTACTATTTGCTCACTATCCTGGTCAGCAATCTGGTCACACCGACGGAGGATGAATGGCAGATCGCCGCTGATATTCGCGAAGGCCAGATCAATGCGCTTCTCACCAAACCGATGAGTTATCTAGCATACCGGTTCAGTATTTTTCTAAGCGGCCGGCTCGTTTACACCTTCGTTACCCTGCCGCCGATTGCGCTGATCTTTATTTATTTCCGCGACTACGTCGTGCTGCCGACTGATCCACTGGTGTATGTGGTTTCCATCGTATCGATGTTAATGGCGGCGTTCATTCAGTTCTTTATCACTTACAGCCTTGCGATGATGGCGTTTTGGATTCTGGAAATCTCCACCTTCGTTTTCATTGTTTATTCGTTCGAATACTTCCTCGGTGGCCAGATGTTTCCCATCGACATCATGCCGTCTGCCGTCCAGGCCGTGATGAAATGGCTGCCGTTCTACTACGAACTGTTTTGTCCAATCGCGATCTTTCTCGGCCGATTAAAAGGTGCTGACCTTGTGCAAGCCCTGGCGATCCAAACTGGTTGGCTGTTGCTCGCATGGGCTTGGGCAAACCTCATGTGGAAACGCGGCCTCGGCCATTACCAAGCTGTGGGCGGATAGCAGCGACGAATTGTTGGTCAATTCCCGTGCATCATTGCTTCGCGTCCTTCTGCCCCACCGAGGCGAGGAGCTTTTCGAAGCGTGGATCCTGCCGAAGCGGATCAAACATTGGATCGAGGCGAAGCAACGCGGACGTGATCGGCGCGTTCGAAGCTAATGGGCCGGTGGACGGAATCGAGAGCAGTTTCTGCAACGCTGCGATGGCGCGATCAGGCTCTCCAAATCGTGCTGCTACCCGGGCGAGGATCTCAATCGGGATTGGACCGTGCAACGCATCTTTCTCAAGCGGAATGACACGCATGGCACGTTCAGCTAGACTTAATGCAGCCGTCTTGTCGCCGAGACCCATATTGATCAGCGCGAGATCACCGATCACAACAAAATTTTCAGGCTGCTCTTTTAGAAGGGATTCCAATTCGCTGCGTGCCTGGCGCCAGCTTTCGTCGGCAGCGGGACGGTCGCCCCCGATTTCTTGCGCCCAGCCGAGCCAAAAGCGCAATTCTCCATTGTAATAACCCAATCCAGGATCAGATTTGGCCAGTATTTCCTTCAGGCGAGGGATAACTTGTTCGGGGTGGCGCTCCAAGATGGCTTGGTAAAGCTGCGTTTCCAAGGCCCCTGGGTTATTCGACGCCGGATGTAGCGGAGCTAACAGTATCGCAGCCTGCGGCAGGTCGCCCACTGCCTGGGCGATAGACGCTTTTTGCACCAGCGTATCCAGGTCGTCCGGTACAATATCGAGAACCTGGTCAAGCTTTCGTAGCGCTTCCGGGAACTGACGACGACAAATGTATGATTGTGCATGCTGGGTTAGCAGCGAAACATTGCGCGGATCGAGTCGCTCGGCTTCGTTGAAGTACGACTCACTCCGGTCCCATTGGTTTCGTCTCCGCTCGAGATAAGCCAGCGATTCGGGAATACGGCTGCTATTGGGAAGGGACTGACGTGCTTGCTCAAAGTACCGCACTGCGGTGTCGTAATCCTTCAAACAGGCATAGCGGTAATACCCCATCGCCATCAGAGCTTCGCCGAGATTGGGCTGAAGAGTAAGCGCGGTTTCGGCTGCCTGCCGTGCCTCCTCGCGAAGGGCAGTCGTTGGCTGCAGAGTCAATTGGAGATAACCACGGGCGTCCACGTACGAGAGCAGCGCCCAGGCAACAGCAAATTTCGGGTCCAACCGCACGGCTTCTCTGAGATATTTCTGCGCGCCAAGGGAGTTGGCAGGCGTGGTTGCCGTCTTGAGGTTGTAAGCCAGACCCCGCAAATAGGCATCGTAGGCCTCGACGTTCTCCGTTGGTTTCGCGGCGATGACCTGCTCTTCCTCGCCCGTGAGGTGCAGGCGCAATTTCTCGGCGATCGCTCTAGCCACTTCACTCTCGACGAAAAACACATCTATCAGTTTTCGATCAAAGGTATCGGCCCAAAGATGGGAATCATTGGCTGCTTTGATCAGCTGCACGTTTACGCGTACGGCGTCGCCACTCTTCTGAACACTTCCTTCTAGAATGTAGGCAACTCCAAGTTGTTTGGCGATTTCGGACAAGTTGCCAGGCGCGCTTTTGAAATGCTGCGTCGATGTGCGCGAGATCACCTTTAAATCAGCAATCTTGGATAAGCGCGTCAGAATTTCGTCCTGGATACCTTCCGCGAAGTAGGCGTTCGCCTTATCTTCACTCAGGTTCGCAAACGGCAGCACCGCGATGCTCTTTTCTGGCGCAGTCAGTGTCGATTGTGCGCGATTACGGGAAAATATCGCAATACCACCGACGGTCGCCGCAAGTGCGAGCAACGTTGTAGTCATCGCCGCCCATCGCATTCGCGTGCGGCGTCTCTGCGCTGCTAATTTCAGCGGGAGTTTTGGGTTGCCGAATTGGTCGGCATAGACATTTACCACAGCAAGACGCACTCCATGCTTCACTTCGCACGAACCAAGATCGTGCAAGAGCGGTCGCCATTTCTCGTGCGTTTCGAGATCTTCAGCGACACGCTTCGAAAGCAGGATGTGCCCCGCATCGCCGCAATCCATCACTCGTTGGGCGATATTCATTCCAGCGCCAGCCAGATTGGCACGTTCATTCACATCCATCACCACGCTGACCGGACCGCTGTGAATTCCCATCCGAACTTGCAGCTGTGGATATCGCTTGAGTGAGCGACTAATCTCCAGCGCGCACTGCACGGGCGCCTCCGGCGTCGAGTAAAATACCAGCGCCATGCCGTCGCCGGTTGGGATTTTGAGCAAACGGCTTGCGGTTTCGGTCTGTTGAAATTGCTCTGACGCGCGAACAACCCGATTTAGCTGTTCAACTGCGGCGTGCTGGTCGTTAAGGGAAAATTTCGAATAACCAACGAGATCGATGAACAAGACGTGCCCGATCTCGAGTTGGATTTCCTTTTTGCCCTCACCGGCCATATCGACTCTCGCAAGCGGAGCGCACCGTAATATGATCTTTACTCAACTCCGGGTAGTGGAGCAATCCAGGAATGCATAGTTCGGTAGCGATGCAATCCTGCGTTCGATGCCTGCTCGGCTTGCCCGTCGTGGGTGAATTCTCTTCGAGTTGAGCGTTGAACGTTGGGCGTTTTCATCCGAAATAGCACGCAGCCATGGCGCGACTCCACGAATATCAAGGCAAAGCCATTCTTGCCGCCAATGGATTCAAAATCCCGCGCGGCTCTCCGGCTCGAACGACTGAAGAGGCCGTCGCAGTAGCGGCGAAGTTAGGGGACGAAGTCGTCATCAAGATTCAGGTTTGGACTACGGGCCGCGCCGGCATCGGTGGTGTCGCGTTTGCAAAAAAGCCAGATGAAGTGCGTCCGCACGCGACGCGGATGCTGGCGATGAAGGTCGGACAGTTTCCAGTCGAAGCCGTGCTCGTTGAAGAAAAGATCGATATCGATCGGGAATTTTTTCTTTCGTTTGCCATTGATGACGCCGCACGCGCGCCGGTGATCATCTTCGCGGCGGGCGGAGGCACGGGAATCGAAGAACGCGCCGCGTCAACGAGACGCATTCCCTGCGACGTGAATCGAGGACCTCTTGATCCCGTCGTGAATGAAGCCGTCAATCCATGCGGACTTTCACCAGCGCTCGCGGAGCAACTCGCCGATTCGATCCGGAAGTTGTTTGCTGCCGCGCGCAGCGTGGAAGCGCGGTCGCTGGAAATCAATCCGCTGGTATTGACCAGAAGCGGCGAATTCGTCGCGGCCGATTGCCGGATTACGATTGATGACTACGCCGTGGTGCGTCGCCCCGAATTGGGAATCGAAATCGCGCGCGAGTTCGATCATCCACCGACTGTTCTCGAGCGCCTCGCCTACGCTGTGGAACAAAGCGATCATCGCGGCACATTTTATTTCGCACAGTTGGCGACGGCTGCTCCCAAAGATTCCAAAGGTTTGGTTGGTTTTCATGGCGCCGGCGGCGGCGGCTCAATGATGTCGATGGACGCTATCGTTAACGCGGGATTCACCATCGCGGATTTCACTGATACCAGCGGAAATCCGTCCGCATCCAAGGTTTATCGCGCCGCGCGAATCATTTTGGCTCAGCCCGATCTCGTCGGATACTTCGGTTCGGGTTCCGGTGTCGCGAGCCAGGAGCAATATTGGTCCGCGTACGGGTTGGCCAAAGCTTTTTGGGAGCTCGATCTCGACATTCCGGCGGTCATTCGTCTGGGCGGAAACACAGAAGATCGCGCCGTGGATATCTTGCGTCGCATGTCGAAGCTGTTGTGCGCGCAGGTCGAAGGCTGTCGCAAGACCGACACACCGGCGATGATCGCGGCACGCTTTGCCGAACTCGTCGGAAACACTGGCGGCACAAAATGGAAGCCGCGCACTCCGCGCGTCCCGAAGTTCATCAAAAATTCGTCAGCCACTGTATTTCAGGTGAAAAATGGTCGGGTATGGATCGACCCTGGGCAATGGACAGAAGTTCGCAGCGCCGTGGAAACGCACTCCGGCGGATTGATTGTCGATCGCAAAGGTGCGCCCGCGCGCTCGCTCTCCGAAGAAGAATTCGCGACCAAGGATTCCGAATTACTCGCGTGTGATGTCGAGTGCCGGCTTGCCGGAATCGAAGGGTTCTATTTGGAGCTTGATATTCCGGGATTGAATGACCTGATCGGAGGCGCTCACTAAGATGGCAATTTTAATCGACGAGACAAAGCGTGTGTTGGTGCAAGGCGTCACCGGACGTGAAGGACGGGCACGCACGCGTCTCATGCGCGAGTACGGAACCAACGTGGTCGGCGGCGTTACGCCAGGCAAAGGCGGACAGAACGTCCTCGGGGTGCCTGTGTTTAACACACCACAGGACGCGGTAAATTCGTTAGGTAACATCGATATCTCGGTCCTTTTCGTGCCAGCGGCAGGTGTGAAAGACGCAGCAATTTCCGCGATTGACGCAGGGATCAAACTCACCGTGCTGGTGCCAGATCGCGTGCCAGTATGGGACGCCATGGAAATCGCAGCAGCCGCAAACGCAAACGGCGCAATGTTTCTTGGACCGAACACACTGGGGGCGCTTAGCCCGGGCAAGGCTGTGGTCGGCATGATCGGCGGCCGAGCGGAAAGCGCGCGACAATGGTTCAAGCCCGGGATTCCAAAAGGCGTTGGGGTGATCAGCCGCTCGGGCGGGATGGCTTCGAGCACAGGTTATTATCTTGGGCAAGCCGGCGTCCGCATTTCAACCATCGTGCATATTGGCGGCGACGCGGTCCTTGGAGTTCGAATTCCCGATGCCGCGCTGATGTTCGAAGCTGATCCTTTCACAGAAGCCATTGTCGTCTTCGGTGAAATCGGTTCGTCGCAGGAGGAAGAATTGGCACAACTGATTGTCGAGCGAAAGGTCACCAAGTCGGTCATCGCCTATATCGGTGGCAAGGCTGCGCGCGAAGGCACCCGGTTCAGTCACGCCGGAGCGATTATCGAGGGCCGCCGCGGCACGCACGCCGGCAAGGTAAAAGCCTTGCGCGAGGCAGGCGCCATCGTAGTCGATTCGTTCGGGGAACTGCCGGACGCGGTCGTCGAGATTCTCAAGAAAATGAAAGGACTAAGTCTCATGAGCGAAGCCGACAAGAAAGCAACATGGAACACCGCGGTCACGCGCATAGAACCTAACAGGGTGGGAGTACGCGGATACGATATTGCCGAGCTTATGGGACGCGTCTCCTTCGGCGCCGCGGTTTATCTCATTTTGACGGGCGAACTGCCCTCGCCGGCAATCGCGCGTTTGATGGACGCGATTTTGGTCGCGTCGATTGATCACGGTGCGACGCCGCCAAGCGCGTTAGCGGCGCGAACTGTCGCATCAACCGGAGCAGCGTTGAGCGCGGCGGTCGCCGCAGGGATCATGTCGATCAATCGTCACCACGGCGGGGCAATTGAAGATTGCGCCCGGCAACTGAAAGCAATCGCTGATCGCGCAACTCGTGAATCTATTTCATTGGATGAATCCGCCGCTCGCACACTGTCGGCAATGAGAGAAACGGGCGAGCGCATGCCAGGCTTTGGTCATCGTTATCATACGAAAGATCCGCGTACGGCCCGGCTTTTCGAGCTGGCGCGCGAAGCAGGCGTCGATGGCGTGCACATGAAAACAGCGCGCGCCGTTGAAAAGGCGTTCGCTGCGGCGAAGAAAGCTTTGCCCATCAATGTGGACGGCGCTATCGGCGCCATTCTTGCCGATCTGGGAATGAACCCCGCAGCGTTCAATGGCATTTTCATGATCGCCCGCACGCCTGGGCTCGTGGCGCACGTGATCGAAGAACAAACTCGCGAGAAACCAATGCGGCGGATTGATCCGGTCAATCACGGGTACGATGGACCGGCGCCAAGAAGACTTTCCGGCACCTCCTCTGCGTAGCCCACCTAATCAACAGGGGTCAGCGGGCGAGTGTTTATCGCCAAGCCGGGATCAGCATGCCAAGCATACAAAATAAAGTGTTGATTTTTCGGAGTGTTTTGATCAACCATCGGGGCCTCCAATGAAGCCCTGTTATGAAAAAGAAATCTACTTCACAATCCGCTTTCTTTAATCTTCGCGTTTTAATTGCCGCGGTCTTTTGCCTTGGTGGTCTTGCTGTGGCGCTGTTCGCCCAAACAAAGAGCGCAAGGCCGACTCAACAAAGCAATCCCTCCGTAGGCGCACAGGATGCTCCCGGTACGCAGACGCCGGACGTCTTGCGGTTGATGGAACCGGTTATTCAAAACAACGATTTGCGAAGTCTCCCTTACGTTGCTCCAAACCCCGAGATCGAAGAGAAGCGGCTGACGCGTTATCCGCATCCAGAAATTCCAAACCCGACCAATCAATCCGATTACCCACGGTTGGAGACGTTGGTGAAGCGAATCACACCCCCCACGCCGACAATGCCTGCGCCGCTGCTGACTTTCGATGGGATGAACTCAAGCCAGAGTGGTTGTCTCTGTTTGCCGCCTGACACCGATGGCGATGTCGGCCCGAATCATTATGTCCAGTCGGTCAATAGCTCGATCAAGATTTTTGATAAAAACGGTAATCCGCTCAATGGCCCCAATGGAACGACCTACAACTCTTTCTTCCTGACCTTGGTAGGCACGCCTTGTTCGGGCTTCAACAATGGCGATGGGTTCGTCCTTTATGATCATCAGGCCAATCGCTGGGTGGTGAGCGATTTTGCCTTTCCCGGCTCGCTGCCCGGCTCCGGACCATTCTACCAATGCGTCGGTGTATCTCAGACAGGCGACCCAGTCAGTGGGGGCTGGTTCCTCTATGCGATCCAGCATGACCCGTCCAATCCCACTTGGATCGGTGATTACCCGAAGTTGGCGATGTGGAACAGCGGCGGGAGCCCTGCAGAAAACGCCTATTACCTCACGGTCAACTTGTTCAATGGCGTTACTCTTGGCTTTCAAGGCGTGCGGGTCTTTGCTCTCGATCGCGCATCCATGCTCACCGGGGGCGCCGCTAACACCATTGCCTTTAACATCACCCCTGCCGGCTTGGGCGATTCCTACAGTTTGGTTCCAGCTGGTTTTCGCACGGGTACGCCTCCGCCTGCGGGCAGGGATGAGTTTCTCATCTCCGTCGATAGCCCCGCGACCGGCGGCGTGACTTTGACTCAGGTGCATGGCTGGAAATTTCACGTTGATTTTGGCACCCCGAGTAATTCGACTCTCGGCCTCGGCGTCAACCATACCCCGAATGCCAACGTCCCCGTAGCCGGGTTCGTTGACGCGTTCACTAATTCCGGCACGCTCCTGGTGCCCCAGAACGGCACCGCACAAAAGTTAGACACATTGGGCGACAAAATCATGACGCCGCTTGTTTATCGGAATAGCTCCGGCACGGAGTCGTTGTGGGCGTCCCAGACCGTTATTCTGAATTACCCGAACGGCCCGACTGCGATTCGCTGGTATCAAATGAATGTTACCGGCGGCAATTTTCCCGCTACGCCGGTGCAACAGCAAAGCTGGACGAATGGCAGTGATGGTTTGTGGCGGTGGATGCCTAGTATTGCAGTGGATCAAAACGGAAACATGGCAATCGGTTATTCTACCTCCAGCGCGACACAGGAACCTTCCATTCGTTATGCGGGACGGCTGACTTCCGATCCGTTAAATAATCTCGGCCAAGGTGAAGCCGTAATGATTGCTGGCGGAGGCCACCAGACCCATTCCAGTGGACGCTGGGGCGACTACAGCATGCTGACTATCGATCCTGCGGATAATCTAACTTTCTGGCACACCAACGAATATTATCCTGTGACCAGTAGCGCTAGCTGGTTTACGCGCATCGGCAAATTCCAATTCCCTGCCGCAAGCCCAACTCCAACACCGACGCCAACTCCGACGGCAACCCCTACCCCGACCGTCACTCCCACAGCTACACCAACACCTACAGCCGGCCAAATCACGCTCACTGCGCGTGGCTACAAAGTGCAGGGGCGACACACAGTGGACCTCTCCTGGAACGGGGCGACTTCGAGCAATGTCGATGTTTACCGCAACGGCGGGATCGTCGCCACGACCCAAAACGACGGTTTCTACACCGACTCGCCCGGCGGCCGTGGCCATGCCAGCTACACCTATAAAGTATGTAACGCGGGCACTCAGACCTGTTCTAATCAAGTGACGGTGACATTTTGACGTTTCGGGACGCACGCCTCACGCGGGAACTCGCACAGGAGTAGCCGAGTTCCGCTGACATGGTTGCTGCAGCCGCGTACTGCTGACCGCCGACTGGTCTTGTCGCCATGGCGGCTAGCGCGTCCGCCGCCCGCACGTTGTCGCGCTACACGGGTCAGCTCAGCAATCGGGCTACAACTGATCACTGATCACCGGCTCACAATTACGGCGGAGTCGGACGAGGATGCGGCGTGGGCCGAGGCCTGGGCAGTATGATGGGTGGCACTGTTGGAATACGCCGCCGCCTGCTTCGGAAACGGTTCAAGACTTTTTAATTTTGAACGGGAAATAGATTATTTCTCAAGAAGCTGATCAGTCAGGTGGAATGGTCGTCGCGGCGACTCCTGAACGCGTTGGTAGAGCAACGCGGCTTTGCCGCCAAGCTCTGCTGCTTAATGCCTTGGGACTTCGATCTTGCGTCGTCGGGCGAAATGCTATCGGTCCGAGCCGGACTGGCATTTTCAGAAGAAGCCGGTCCACCTTTGGCCTAGCGCCGCCGAGAAATCGTCACTAATCACTATTCCGTCTTACGGCGGCGTTGGCCGAGGGTGGGGCGTTGGCCGCGGCCTCGGTGTTGCTCTAGGCGTAGCAGTAGGCGTCGGGGTAGCGGTAGGCGTTGACGTAGGTGTAGGTGTCACCGTGGGCGTGGCTGTGGGTGTTGGAGTCGGGGTCGGCGTCGGACCAGCGCCGGGCAAAGGATAGACGTAGGCACCGCGACTGCGTGTCCAGACTGATAAGGTAGTGCTACCACGGTCAATTTGCATGTCCCATACCATCGCGTGCGGCAGGCCATTCTCGAAGCGCTGCCAGGTAGGAGATGCCACAGTGATGTCATCGGTGTAGTAAACGCCCCAGTCTGTGCTGGCAAAGACCTGTTGCGGTTGATTAGGATTAACGATGATCGAGTCCACCGGAATATCCGGCAGATCGCCGGTCTTATCGGCCCAGGTAAAAGTGCCGCAATTGGCCGCGCATGTTACCTGGAACACGTGACCCGGTGTCGGTGGCGTATTAGCATTGAAACCGCCGACCGCTGCGTATCCAACTGGGAGATTTGCGGCTGGCATGGAAGGGTCCAGCGCGATGCCCATCACAGGGCGATTGGGCAGAACCGTATTGTTTCCAGTGACATTTACCCAGGTCGCCTGCGCTTGCGTCCCCGTGCCAAGGTTAAAGCCTATCCAGGCATTGCCGTCGTTCGTGCCGACAATGGCAACGCTCTGATACTTCGGCGAGTACTTTACCTGATTAATAAACGAACGGTTCCCCAATGTCTGCTTGGTCATGTTCTGCGTGGTCGGATTGTTCGTTATGTACCAATCCGATGAGCTGAACGAGGCGTTGCCGCCATGAGTTGTCTCCCACACCCTGGTCGTGCCGGCAACCAGATTACCGCAGCCGCCGGGGACGCCGGCTGCTGGACAGTCATCCCCTCCTGGGATACCGCCATGGAACAGGTCGTATGGCAGAACGAACGATTGCGTATCGCCGCCCCAGCTGCCCTGGACGTTGCCACTCCAGGGAGCATTCTGATTCGTGCAGTTACTAACACAACGATGCAGCATACCGCTGTTGTTACCCTGCCAGAAACGCAGACTCGAACCTGTGCCCACAGGATCAATGCGTGAATAGAAGCCGTCTCCACCCACTCCCAGCTGCCATAGCACCGGGCCGGAGGGCGCGCCGGCAAATGTAACTGAGCTGGAACCGTTGTCCTGCGCGCCGCCGCTTGCTTGTGGCGAGGCGGCATTAAGAAAATTACCGCTGATGTCGCCCGAGTAAAATTCGATTGTGTTCAAGCCCGTGTCCATGTTGAACCACGTCGGATCCGTGTTTTGGTTTACGATGTTGGCGTTTGCCGTCCCGTGGGCGCCGCCGTCGTTGCCGATTAGCAAGATGCTGGACGAGCCGGGCACGAAGGCCAGAGCGTGCTGGTCCACATGCACAGGACCTGCCGCGCCGCTGTAGGAATAACCGCACGTAGTATCGTTCCAGACAGTTCCCGTGCGCGTTGCAAACCAGACCTCGAACGTGTCGAAGAACACACGGTCGGGATTGTTTGGATCAACAACCACTCCCTGGTCGTACCAGTTTTGGGGATAGTCGCCCTGCCCGCCAGTGCAGTTCCTGAGCGCGCCGCCCTGAGATCCCTGCATAAACGACCAGGAGCCGCCGCCATCGGTAGTAGCCCAGGCGCCTATCTGGCAGCCAGGTGCGCTGCCACAACCACCGTTATTGTTACCGATAATGGATTGCACCTGCGCATAAATGTAGTCCGCGTTGCTCGGCGCGACGGCAATGTCAATTCGACCCAACTGATTGCCGGTGGAGATATTGACGAAAGGCGAGCCACTCCCGGCATTCATAGATGCCCCAGTCGAATAGGCGCTTCCGGTGACCGCAGTGCCGAAGATGAAGCCGTTGGCATTGCTAGCGATTGAAGTGAAACTTGGGCAGCCGCTCGATGGCATCGTTGCGCCGTAAAGGCCGTTGGCACCGTTCAAATTGAGATCGTACTGCACGGTGGTAGCAAAGCCGCGCGTGCCGATGGCCGCAACGATGCGGGTATCGCCACCACCCACGTCGCTTAGCTCAAGACCGGTAACGTCCTGACGCTGGGTGGCGAAATTGTTGGTGAAACAGGGGCCGGTCCAGTTCGCTCCGCCATCGTACGAAAAATACAGGCCTTGTTTCGTGCCAGCTACGACTTTACTGCTGTTATTTGGGTCCACACGAACTTTGCCAACAGCGTTATACTGTGGAAACTGACCCGGAGGCTCTGTGTAAGCCATGCCAAAAACGTCGGCGCCGAGAACGGTCCATGTAGCTCCTGCATCAGTGGACTTAAGAATACCCTGGCTACCCATGGAAAAGGAACCGAAATTGAGATCGCCGGTGCCAGCATAAACGGTGTTATGATCGCTGGGATCAATCGTAACACTGTCGATGGCTGTAGTGGAAATCAACGGATCATCGGTTACCACGCTCCAGGTAGTGGAATTACTACAACAGTTGGTCGTCTTCCATACACCGCCTCCAACCGCACCAAGATAAGCCACAATGCTGCCATTCACCGTGGTGGTTGGATCAACCGCAATCGCGTTCACTCGCCCTTCAGTCGTCGTGTAATTAAAACAACCGGAACAACCCGTCATCTGTTCCGGTTGCGGACCCAGAGCGGTGAAACTGGTAGTGCTAAAAGCCAGCGGACTAAAGGGATTCAGCACGGCAGGCATTCCCGCAGGAACGCCCACGGCCATGCGCGCATGTTGTATCGCTGCTGCGCGCACCCAGGCTGGATCAAAGCGCCCTGTCGGATACGTCAAACGATCGTTCCAGAACTGTTCCAACCGCCCCAGATCGGCGCCCTCGGTCTCGACTCTGCCACTGGGTACCGGCATATATGGCGCAGGCCGCTCAGCGTTCGTTGCGCCTGGACGTGATCCGCCTTCGCCAAGGCTACCGCGGACAGGGAAGGACGCAAAGATTGCCAGCGCTACTCCGAGGAAGCAGAGCGTGAATCCAAATAAGAGGCGCAGGTTGATGAATGCCGAGTGAGAAGTGGATTGCTTTTTCATAGATGGAAATCAGAAGGTTGAGGTGTTCAAGCGTGGAAGCGCGGAAGGGAAAAGCGGCGGAACACCGCCGCACTCCAAAACAACTGTGCCGCAACAGGTCTCGTGGTTTGTCGTCCGTAGTCGGCCGTCATGTTTCAGAGAACTTCATGATTCAGGGAGACGCGTTCATAGATGTTTGGCCAAATTTGGTCAAGCCGTTTTTGAGAACGTTACGACCTCAAATCGTTGAATCGTTAGACTGTTACCTGGTTAAGTCGCCCGCTCGCATTTAAGCGCATCGCTCCGGGACGCCGAGTGACCCCGGAAGCCATCATCTTGCGCCTTCGGCGGGTTGCTTCTGCCATCGTCTTCAGGAGAAGCCGATCCACCCTGCACTGCTGCGCAAGGTGGAACGCGTTGTCTCTAACGCGTTGCGAAAAATGCAGTTTGCCGCCTGACTTTTCTGCGCGCACCGCGGGAATTCGCGAATTTGTTTCGCGAGTTCCCGCATAAGGAATTTCAGTCTGGCGTCAGGGACGCGGATGCGGTGTTGGGCGCGGACGTGGCGTCGGAGTCGGCCTCGGCGTAGAAGTAGGTGTCGCCGTTGGCGTCGCTGTTGCAGTGGCAGTCGGGGTCGAGGTAGGCGTAGATGTCGCGGTCGGCGTCGGCGTTACAGTCGCTGTCGCTGTGGGTGTTGGAGTTGGAGT
>Ga0209268_1000014_pt1 | contig 91260 bp, 87 predicted proteins | sample GraSoiAngelo_143_FD_185900 | JGI IMG/M metagenome (GOLD analysis project Ga0209268, IMG submission 185900) | Grasslands soil microbial communities from the Angelo Coastal Reserve, California, USA - 14_1009_02_30cm (SPAdes) (version 2) | ecosystem: Environmental > Terrestrial > Soil > Grasslands ... | reverse complement strand
TCTTTCGCGCACCGGCCTCGTCGAGGTCGGCGACCACGACGTGGGCGCCTTCGGCCGCGAGCCGCCGCGCCACCGCTCGGCCGATGCCAGAGGCACCGCCGGTCACGAGCGCGATGCGCCGCGCCAGCTCCTTCTCGGGCGGCGCCAGGGTGAGCTTGTAGAGCTCGAGCGGCCAGTACTCCACGTCGAAGGCGTCCTTGGCCGAGAGCGAGACGTACTCGCCAAACGTCGAGGCGCCGCCGATGACGTCGATCGTGTGGTGGTAGATATCGTTCACGATCCCCGCGGTGCGCCGGTCGCGACCCGCAGTGAACATGCCGAGCCCGGGCGCCAGGACGACGCGTGGCCGAGGGTCGCCGAGCTCGGCGCCCTCGAAGCGATTCGCGTCGAAGTAGCGCGTATAGTCGGCGACGAAGCGCTCGACGGCCGCCTCGATCGCGGCCATGAGCGGTTCGCCGGTCTCCGCCCCGTCGAGCGCCACCACGCACGGCAGCCGCTTCGTGTAGATCGTGTGGTCGGGGGTGGCGGGACCGATCTGCGAGAGCCGCGGCCCGTGGGCGGAGGACACGAACTCGAGGACCGGGGGCGAGTCGTCGAACGTGACGATCACCCGCCGCGTGCGGCTCAGCACGCCGCGCAGGCGTGGCGCCGCCGCGAGCGCGGCCGCGCGCCGCGCCGCCGGCTCAGAAACCGGGACGCGCGGGCCGCCGAAGACTCGCCGGCCCCGCTTCCGCTCGGCGATCGCCTCCTCGGCGCGCGTGATCAGCTCGATCGTCGCGTCGTAGGCGTCCAGCACCGTCGCGCCCCAGGTGATCGTGCCATGACGCTCGAGCACGAGCGCCGTCGCATCGGGGTGGAGGCGGAGCGCATCCGCGACGTCGCGCGAGATCCGGAACCCCGGGCGCCGGTACGGGAGCGTGATCACGTCCTTGCCGTACACCTGATCGAAGACGTCGCGGTGGTGGTCGTTGTTCGTGAGCGAGACGATCGCGTCGGCGTGGGTGTGGATGACGGCGGGGGCCGGGAGGAAACCGTGGAGCAGCGTCTCGATCGAGGGCCGGGTGGAGCCCGGGTCCAGGAGCCCGTGGGCAAGGTAGCCCACCATCTCCGCGTCGCCCATGTCGTCCCGCTCGAGCAACGCCAGGATGTCGTCCATGCGCACGCCCGGGAAGTCCTTGCGCTCGACCGACTTGAGGTCCGAGCCGCTGCCCTTCACCCGCAGCACCCGGACGTCACGCCGACGGTGGTCGCGCTCGACGGTCTTGATCGACGTGTTGCCGCCCCCCCAGACGACGAGCGAGGTCTCGGCGCCGATCAGACGGGAGGCGTAGACGAGGAGATCGAGGCCCTCGAGCCGGCGGGCCTCGGCGTCGTCCCAGCGTGAGTGCATCGCTGGATCACGATAGCATGATTCCAGACGCGCCTCGCGGCGCGCGTCGCCGAGCCTCCGCGGCCGCCGCTCGGCTCCCACGACCATGATTTACAGACTCGCCGCGCGGCGCACGTCGCCGAGCCTCCGCGGCCGCCGCTCGGCTCCCACGACCATGATTCCAGACTCGCCTCGCGGCGCGCGTCGCCGAGCCTCCGCGGCCGCCGCTCGGCTCCCACGACCATGATTCCAGACTCGCCTCGCGGCGCGCGTCGCCGAGCCTCCGCGGCCGCCGCTCGGCTCCCACGACCATGATCCCGACGCGCCCGAGTGGACGTCGACCTCCCGCGCCCCTATCCTTATACTCCTGGGGCCTCTCCTGATGATTCCGGGAATGGACGGGACGGGGTCGCCGGGGCCGCGTGGTGCGACGTCGGAGGGTCTGGGAGGCCGGTGACATGAGTGCTCAGCTCGACAGGCTCATGATGGACTACCCGCTCACGCTGACGCACTTCTTCGAGCGGAGCCGTCGGCTCTTCTCGAAGAAGACGCTCGCCACGCGCATCCCCGGCCGCCCGCTCTTCCGCCACACGTACGCGGACTTTGCCGAGCGGACGACACGCCTCGCCGGCGCCCTCCGGGCCCTCGGCCTCCGGAAGGGCGACCGTGTGGCGACCCTGGCCTGGAACAGCCACCGCCACCTCGAGATCTACTGGGCGGCGCCGCTCGTCGGCTGCGTCCTCCACACGCTGAACTTCCGGCTCTCGGCCCAGGACCTCACCTACATCGTCAACCATGCCGAGGACGCGGTGATCTTCGCCGACGCGAGCGTGTGGCCTGTGCTCGAGGCGATCCGCGACAAGATCCCGAGCGTGCGCCGGATCGTGATCATGCGCGACACGCCCGACGCGACGGTGCCGGCGGGCCTCGACGAGTACGAGGCGCTCCTCGCCGCCGCCACGCCCGTCACGGGCTGGCCGCGGCTCGCGGAGACCGACGCGGCGGGCATGTGCTACACCTCGGGCACCACGGGGAGCCCGAAGGCGGTCGTGTACACCCACCGGGCGATGTTCCTGCACTGCCTCGGGGAGGCGCTCACCGACTCGTTCGGGATCTCGGAGGACGACACGATCCTCCACATCGTCCCCATGTTCCACGCCAATGCCTGGTGCCTGCCGTTCACGGGCGTGATGGTGGGGTCGACCCAGATCTTCGCCGGGCCGAGCCCCCAGCCGCGCGACATCTGCGAGCTGGTCCAGAACGAGCGTGTCACGTTCACCGGCGCGGTGCCAACGGTCTGGATCGCCGTCAAGGATCTCTGCGAGAAGGAGGGCTGGAACATCGCCTCGCTCCGCACGATCGCGATCGGCGGCTCGGCGGCGCCCAAGCACCTCCAGCTCGCCTTCAAGAACCAGTTCGGCGTGGTCATGTCGCACGCCTGGGGCATGACGGAGATGACGCCCCTGGGCACGATCGCACGGCTCAAGAGTTACATGCGGGGCTGGTCCGAGGACGCGCAGTACGACGTGCGCGCGCGCGTCGGCTACCCGTCGGTCGGGGTGGACGTCCGCATCGTGGACGACGCCGGTCGCGAGCTGCCGTGGAACGCCACGAGCATGGGCGAGCTCCAGGTGCGCGGCCCCTGGGTCGCCGGCGCCTACTACAACAACCCGGAGTCGGCCGCCCGGTTCACCGAAGACGGCTGGTTCAGGACGGGCGACGTCGCGACGATCGACCCCGAGGGCTACGTGCAGATCACCGACCGCACGAAGGACTTGATCAAGTCCGGCGGCGAGTGGATCTCGAGCGTCGACCTCGAGAACATGATCATGTCGCACCCGAAGGTCCTCGAGGCGGCCGTCATCGCCGTGCCGCACCCGAAGTGGGTCGAGCGGCCGCTGGCGTGCGTCGTGCCGAAGCCCGGCGCGCGGCTCGATGCGACCGAGATCATCGACCACCTCCGGCCCCAGGTCGCCAAGTGGGCGCTGCCGGACGACGTCGAGATCATCGACGCGGTGCCCAAGACGAGCGTCGGCAAGTTCGACAAGAAAGTGCTGCGCGAGCGCTACAAGGGCTGGAAGGCGAGGGACGCCTGATGCGACGGGCCGGCGCGCTGCTGGCGGGCGGGCTCCTGTTCCTCCAGACCGGCGGCGGGACCGGGCTCCGTCACGGGGTGGACCAGATCGACCGCGCCAGCAGGACACCCGTGCCCACCGTGGCGCGGCCTCCGGCAGCGCGACCCGACACCGTCTGGGTCCCCGACCGCCACTTCCCGGCGACCACCGGGGGGACCGTCCTCGTCCCGGGTCACTGGGAGCGCCGGGTTTCCGATCACGAGTCGTACGTCCCGCCGCTTGCCGTGATCAACCCCGACGGGAGCGTCCGGACGTCACCGGCCGGCGTGAGGCCGCGGGCCGAGGAGCGCGCCGTGCCGTGACGGCCTTTCTCCGCCGGCACCGCGTCTTCGTCGTCCTCTTGGCGCTCGGCGTCCTCGTCGCGACGCTCGTCGGGTACCGGATCCGGAAGCAGCAGGCCGCGGCCGTGGCCCCGCGACAGCTCGAGATCGTGGTGGGCGTGATCACGCCGATCCGGAAGGACCTCGACGTCAAGCTCGCATACACGGCGGACGTGCTGCCGAACCAGCAGGTCGCGATCTTCTCGAAGGTGAGCGGATACATCAAGCGGCTCGGAGCCGACCTCGGCGACTTCGTCAAGGAGGGCCAGCTCGTGGTGGAGGTGGAGGCGCCGGAGCTCGCCGCCGCCGTCGAGCAGGCCCGCGCCGCCGTGGCGACGGCCGTGGCCAACCTGAAGGTCGCCGAGTCGACCCTGGAATCCGCGAAGGCCAACGCCGTCAACCAGGAAGCGAATCTCGTCAAGGCCCGCACGGTCGCGAGCAACGACGCGCGGAACGCCGCCCGGCTCGAAGACCTCCACGGCCGCGGGCTGATCGCGGCGATGGACCGGGACAACGCGAAGACGAACGCGGAGTCCTCGCAGGCGTCGCTCGCCGCGGCCGAGGCGCAGCTCGCCGCGGCCCGGAGCCAGATCGAGACCCAGCGTAGCCAGGTGGCGCTCGCGCAATCCAACGCCGACGGCGCCCGCGCCTTCCTCAAGATCGCCCAGACCAACCTCGACAACACGCGGATCCTCGCGCCGTTCTCGGGGTACATCTCGGCGCGGAACCTCTACCCGGGCGCCTCGGTCAACTCCCAGCAGGCGGGCACGTCGACCCAGGCCGTGGGCATTCTGGTCCTGCAGGACATCGCGACCGTCAAGGTCCAGCTCGAGGTCCAGGAGCGGCACATCACGCTCGTCCGGCTCGGCTCGGTCGCGCGCGTCCTCGTGGACGCCTACCCCGACCGCGCGTTCGAGGCGCGGGCGACGCGCCTCGTCCACGCCCTCGATCCCCGGACGCGCACGCTCGGCGTCGAGATGGCGATCGTCAACCCCGACGGTCTCCTCAAGCCCGGCATGTACGCCCGGGTCGAGCTGGTCATCGCCCACCATCCCGGCGCCATCCTGATCCACGGCGAGGCGGTCTCGAACGAGGGCGAGACGCCGGTCGTGTTCGTCGTGAAGGAAGGCGTCGTCGCCAGGCGCACGATCGCCACCGGCGTCGGCGAGGGCACGCTCGTGGAGGTCACGAAGGGGCTCAGCGGGGATGAGCTCGTCATCGTCGAGGGCAAGGAGCTGGTGCGCGACGGCCAGCGGGTCCGCGCGGAGGTGAAGAAGTAGCATGTGGATGACGTTCCTCGCGCTGCGCAACGCCATCGCCATCCTGATGGCGTCGCTGGGCGTGGCCATCCTCGGCTTCGTGGCGCTGGCGCGGCTTCCCATCGACCTCTTTCCGAACATCAATCTGCCGATCATCAACATCGGCACCGTCTACACAGGCGCCGGTGTCCTCGACATCGAGAAGACCGTCACCTACCCGATCGAGAAGGCCGTCAGCGCCGTCAGCGACGTCAAGTTCGTCGAGTCGAAATCGCGGCAGGGCCTCTCGACGGTGCGGCTCTGGATGAACTGGGGCGCCGACGTCAACAACGGCCAGACCGAGGTGATCCAGCGGATCCAGCAGATCCTCAACTCGCTGCCCACGGGGATCAAGCAGCCGTTCATCGTGCGCTTCGACCTCTCGAACATCCCGGTCTGCCTCGTCACGGTCTCGGGGGGCGACCTCGACGAGCGACAACTCTACGACCTCGCCTACAACACGATCGAGCCCCAGCTCGAGCGGCTGGGCGGGGTCGCGTCGGCGTCGGTGGACGGCGGCAGGGTGCGTCAGATCACGGTGAACCTGAACCGCGACCAGCTCTACGCCAAGCGGCTCTCGGTCATCGACGTCGTCCGGGCGGTCAACGAGGCGAACTTCCTCCTTCCCGCAGGCGACATCAAGGTCGGCCGCCTCGACTACAACATCTACACGAACAACCAGTTCAAGGTCGTCCAGCCGATGGAGGACATCGTCATTCAGCGGGCCGGGCCGAGCGGCACGCCGATCCACGTGAAGGACGTCGGCCACGTCGTCGACTCCCACGAGACCCAGACGGCGGTCGTCCGCATCGACGGTCATCGCGGCGTCTTCATGCGGGTGAACAAGCAGCCCGGGGCGAACACGATCGCCGTCGTGGACCAGGTGCGAGAGCTCCTGCCGAAGGTGACCGGTGTCCCGCCGGGGGTGAGGGTCGGCGTCACGTTCGACCAGTCGATCTACATCCGCCAGGCCATCGAGAGCCTCTGGCACGAGGCCATGCAGGGCTCGGCCCTGGCCTTCGTCGTCATCCTGATCTTCCTCCGGTCGTTCACCTCGACGCTGATCATCTCGATCGCGATCCCGCTCTCGATCCTGCTCTCGTTCATCTGCATGTATTTCCTCGGCCAGACGCTCAACGTGTTCACCCTCGGGGGGCTCGCGCTGGCCGTGGGCCGGCTCGTCGACGACTCGATCGTCGAGCTCGAGAACATCAACCGCCACCTGAACATCCCGGACACGCCGCGCCGCAAGGCCGTCCTCGACGCCGCGCGCGAGGTGGCCATGCCGATCTTCGCCGCGACGATCACGACGATCATCGTCTTCGTGCCGACGGTGTTCCTCGAAGGGCAGATCAAGCTCCTCTTCATTCCGCTCACGTTCACGATCTCGATCTCGCTCTTCGCCTCGTTCCTCGTGTCGCGGACGGTGACGCCGCTCCTGGCGCTCCGGGTGTTGCGGCCGGAGCACCCGGTCGACCCCGCCTCCCGGCGCGTCAAGGACCGCGTCTTCCGGCTCTCGCAGCGCTTCTTCGACGGCATGGAGACGCTCTACCAGCGCCTCCTCGAGTGGGCGCTCGGCCGTCGCGGCCTCGTCGTGGGCTGGGTCGCCGTGGCGTTTGCGGGGAGCATGTTCCTCGTCCTCGCGCCGTGGTTCGGTCTCAAGCCGCTCATCGGCACCGAGTTCTTCCCCCCGTCGGACGAGGCGCAGTTCCGCATCAACGCCAAGGCGCCGATCGGCACGCGGATCGAGGAGACCGAGCGCATCGTCAAGGGTATGGAGTCGATCATCCGGGCGACGCTGCGCCCCGAGGAGCTGACGTCGGTCGTCACGAACGTCGGCATCCCCCAGGGGCGCTCGGCGGTCTTCACGAGTAACACCGGCCCCCACAGCGCGACGATCCAGGTCTACCTCTCGACCGCGGACAAGCGGACGCGGAGCGACCGCGAGATCGTGAATGCGCTCCGGCCGCGGTTCGCCGGCCAGTTCCCGGGCACGCGCTACCAGTTCGTCGCGGGCGGCCTCGTCTCGCGCGTCATCAACTTCGGGTCGGAGACGGCGATCCAGGTCGAGATCCTCGGCTACGACCTCGCGACCGCCGACGCGCTCTCCCGCGAGGTCGCCCGCCTGATGCAGGCCACCGAGGGCATCGCCGACGTCAACATCAGTCGCGACGCCAACTACCCCCAGTTCGAGCTGCTCGTCGACCGTGAGAAGGCGGCCTCGGCCGGGCTTTCGCAGCGCGACATCGCCCAGGCGGCGCTCTTCTCGCTGAACTCGAACGCGAGCGTCAACCCGTCGATCTTCACCGACCCGCGGACGGGTAACCAATACAACCTGGTCGTCCAGCTCGACGAGCCGTACCGCCAGACGCCGGACGACCTCGCGCGTCTGTTCGTCACGGTGAACGACCGGCCCGTGTTGCTCTCCACGGTCGCCAGCATCGTCCAGTCGACGGGGCCCGTCGAGATCGAGCGCAAGTACGCACAGCGGCTGATCCGCATCAACGCCAACGCCGTGGGCCGCGACCTCGGCTCGATCTCGGAGGAGCTCGAGGCGAAGTTCCGTCGGCTTCCGCTGCCGGCCGGTTTCACGGTGCGCCTCGGTGGGCAGACCGAGCAGCAGCGGGAGTCCTTCGCGAGCCTCTACTTCACCTCGATCCTCGCGGTCATCCTCGTGTACATGGTGCTCGCGTCGCAGTTCAAGTCACTCAAGGACCCGTTCACGATCATGTTCTCGGTGCCCATGGGGCTCATCGGCGTCTTCTGGGCGCTCTACCTGACGAACACGACGCTCTCGACGACGTCGTTCATGGGCATCATCATGATGGTCGGAATCGTGGTCTCGAACGGCGTGCTCCTCGTCGAGTACATCAACGAACGCCGCCGGCGCGGCGAGCCTTTGCGCGTGGCGGTCCCGCGGGCCGGCCGGATCCGTCTGCGCCCCATCCTCATGACCACGCTCACGACCGTCGTCGGCCTCCTGCCGATGGCGCTCGCCTTCGGGGTCGGCACGGAGGCGAATCAGCCGTTGGCCATCGCGGTCATCGGCGGCCTGCTCGTCTCGACCTTCTTCACGCTGGTCCTCATCCCCACGCTCTACGTCATCCTCGAGGAGCGGTTCCCCCGCACGATCGGCGCGCCCGAGGAGACGGCGTGAGCCGCGGCGCGCCTTGACAGCCGACGCGCGTTGTCTACACTCCCTTCACCGTTTCGAACCGTCGGGCCCCCCAACGCCAGACAGGGAGGAGCCATGGAGCCGATCAGCCGCCGCCGTTTCCTGACCACGACCGCGGGAGGAGGCCTCGCCGGCATCCTCGCGACGCGCGTGCCCCCGGCGCGGGGCCAGCAGCGGGAGATCTCGTACCTCTGCTGGAACAACTTTGCCCCGGCCTCGGACAAGAAGCTGGCCGAGATCGGCCAGCGCTTCACCAAGGACACCGGCATCAAGCTCAAGATCGACCACGTCTCGCACATGGGCCCGCAACAGCAGAAGTACGCCTCCGAAGTCCAGACCCAGGCCGGCCACGACCTCGTCGAGATGCGCATGCACTTCCCGTGGCTCTACGAGCCCCAGCTCGTGGACGTCTCGGACGTCGTGGGCGAGCTCGAGAAGAAGCACGGCAAGGCGATCGGCTCGGCGTACGAGGGCGCCCACGTCAACGGGGCGTGGCGCGCCGTGCCCCAGTACCACGCCATGTTCGTCGCGACCTACCGGGAGGACCTGTTCAAGAAGGCGAGCCTCAAGGTCCCCGACACCTGGGAAGATCTCTACACGGTCGGCAAGGAGCTCAAGAAGATGGGGAATCCGGTCGGGATTCCCATCAGCCAGAACTACGACTCGATCTCCACGGCCGGCCCGGTGCTGTGGTCGTTCGGCGGCATGGAGGTGGACAAGGACGGCAAGACCGTGCGCATCAACTCGCCGGCCACCGTCCAGACGATCGAGTGGTACAAGAAGATGTTCCGCGATTGCATGGAGCCCGAGGTGCTGTCGTGGTCGGACGCCAGCAACAACGAGTCGATCCAGCAGGGCAAGGCCGGCTGGATCCACAACCCCGTCAGCGCCTATATCGTGGCGAAGCAGCGGAAGCTGGTCACCGCCGACGGCATCAACCACCACCGGAGCCTCGGCGGGCCGCACGGCCGCCACGAGACCGACACTCCGCGCCACATCGCCATCTGGAAGTTCTCGAAGAACGTCGAGCCCGCCAAGGAGTGGATCCGGTACCTGCTCGGCACGCGAGAGGTCTACGACGAGTACATCATGTCGGGCGACGCGTTCAATCTGCCCGTCTACGAGAAGCTCCAGGATCACCCGGTGCTCAGGACCGACCCCAAGTACGCCGCTCTCAGGGGCGAGGGGGTCCAGTATCACACCTATGGCTGGCCGGCGCCGCCCTCGGACAAGGTCCAGCTCATCACCAACACCTATCTGCTGCCGAACATGATCGCCAAGGCGGTCACCGGCACCTCGCCCAAGGACGCCATCGCCTGGGCCGAGACCGAAATGAAGAAGATCCTCGCCGGCTGACATGGCGGTCAGGGCCGACGATCTCCCGGTGCCGCGTGGCCGCCCGCGGCTCGCCGGGCGCGTGCGCGAGTGGCTCGACCACGAGTCGATCCTCGGGCCGGTGTTCGTCACGCCGGCGCTGCTCCTCCTCGTGCTGCTGGTCGCGTATCCCTTCGTCATGGCGCTCTATTTCTCCATGTCCAACGCGTTCATCGGCCGCCCGAGCCGCTGGGTGGGTCTCCACAACTTCATCGCGCTCTGGGACAGCGACGTCTTCCGCCAGACCTTCCAGAACGCCTTCGTCTTCACCAGCATCGCGGTGGCCTTCAAGGTCGTGCTGGGCATCATCCTGGCGCTGCTGCTGAACGAGCAGCTCTGGTTCAAGCGCATGATCCGCGGGGCGGTCCTCCTGCCGTGGGTGATTCCGACCGCGCTCTCGACGCTCGGCTGGTGGTGGATGTTCAACTCGCTCTACAGCGTGGTGAACTGGACGGGCATCGCGCTCGGGATCGTGGACCCACCGGGACCGAACTGGCTCGGTCAACGTTACTACGCCATGAGTGCGGTCATCGCCGTCAACGTCTGGCGGGGGCTGCCGTTCTTCGCCATCACCATCCTCGCGGGGCTCGTCGCGATCCCGAAGGAGCTCTACGAAGCCGCCGAGGCCGACGGTGCGGGCGCGAACGCGCGGTTCTGGCACGTCACGCTGCCCCTGCTGAGGCCTGTCCTCGCCGTGGTCGTCCTCTTCTCGACCATCTTCACCTTCGGCGACTTCAACATCGTCTACATTCTGACGCACGGCGGCCCCATCAATGCCACCCATCTCTTCGCCACGCTCTCGCGTCAGGTGGGCATCGATACCGGCCGGATCGGCGAGGGGGCGGCGATTTCCCTCTACCTCTTCCCACTGCTGGTCTTCGTCGTCTGGGCGCAGCTGCGGTTCGTGCGGAAGCAGGTGTACTAGCGCATGACGGTGTCGCGCCGGCCCTTCGTCAAGCGGCTGATGCTCCACGTCGCGCTGCTGCCGTTCCTGATCTTCGCGCTGTTCCCCTTCTATCACATGACGCTGACGTCGCTGAAGCAGGACCGCGAGCTCTACGACCGCTACGCGGTGCCGCTCGTCATCACGCAGGGGCCGACGCTGGAGCACTACGCGAAGCTGCTCTGGGACACCGAGTTTCTCACGTGGACGAAGAACAGCCTGATGGTGGCCTTTCTCGCCACGGGGATCTCCGTGGTCGTCGGCACCATCGCCGCCTACGCGCTGGCGCGGCTCAAGTTCTTCGGCGTGGCGAGCTTGGGGACCGGCATCTTCGTCACCTACCTGGTGCCGACCTCGCTCCTCTTCCTGCCGCTGGCGCAGGTCGTCCAGTGGCTCGGCCTGTCCGACTCGAAGTGGGCGCTCGTCCTGACGTACCCTACGTTCCTCGTCCCGTTCTGCACGTGGCTGCTGATCGGTTACTTCCGCACGGTGCCGAAGGAGGTCGAGGAGTGCGCCCTGGTGGACGGGGCCACGCGCATCCAGGCGCTCTGGCGCATCGTGCTGCCGATGGCCGTGCCTGGGCTCGTCTGCGCGGCGCTCTTCGCCTTCACGCTCTCCTGGAACGAGTTCATCTACGCACTCACCTTCACCTCGTCCTCGGAGCAGATCACGGCGAGCGTCGGGGTTACGACCGAGCTGATCCGTGGCGACATCTACTTCTGGGGCTCCCTCATGGCGGGCGCCGTCCTCGGCTCGGTCCCGATCGTGATTCTGTACGTCTTCTTCCTCGACTACTACGTCTCCGGCCTGACGGCGGGCGCCTTGAAGTAACCGCCACCCAGGGGGGCGCGCATGGCCACGGAAGAGAAGGTCGGCACCGTCACGGACTACTACGCGAAGATCGGTGTCGCGGCCATCAACCTCGGCGAGGGCGCCCTCCAGGTCGGCGACAGGATCCGCATCCGCGGTCACACGACCGACGTCATCCAGACGGTCGAGTCGCTCGAGGTGGACCACCGCGGGGTGCAACGGGCCGAGCGTGGCAGCGAGGTGGCGCTGAAGGTCGGCGAGCGGGTCCGCAAGCACGACGACGTGCTCCGGCTCAAGGGCTGAGGTCATGGGGACGCGTCTCTCGTCCTCGGCGGTGGCAGCGTACGAGCGCGACGGCTTCGCCTTCCCGATTCGCGTGCTCTCCGCCGCGGAGGCGCGCGAGGTCCGGCTGCGTCTGGAGGGGGTCGAGCGCCTCCAGGGCGGCCCGTTGCGCGGCGAGCTCCGGCACAAGGCCCATCTGGTCTTCACGTGGCTCGATCGGCTGGTGCGGCATCCCGTCATCCTCGACGCCGTCGAAGCCATCCTGGGGGCGAACCTCCTCTGCTGGAGCTCGAGCTTCTTCATCAAGGAGGCGCGGGATCCGGCGTACGTGTCCTGGCACCAGGACGCGACCTACTGGGGCCTCAGCCAGCCCGACATCGTCACGGCGTGGGTGGCGTTCACGGACGCCACCGTGGAGAACGGCGCGATGCGCATGGTGCCAGGCTCGCATCGCGCGCAGGTCCCGCACCGCGACACCTTCGCCCCGAGCAACCTGCTCTCGCGCGGTCAGGAGATCGCCGTCGAGGTGGACGAGGGGCGAGCGGTCGACATCCTGCTCCGTGCGGGCGAGATGTCGCTCCATCACGTGCTGATGTTCCACAGCTCGCCGCCCAACCGGTCCGATGACCGTCGGATCGGCTTCGCCGTCCGCTACATCCCGACGTCGGTCCGCCAGATGGCCGGTGAGGGGGACAGCGCGTTGCTGGTCCGCGGGACGGACGGGTACCATCACTTCGAGCCCGAGGAGCCCCCGGCGCGCGACCTCGCGCCGGAGGCCCTGGCGCGTCACGCCGCGATCATGAAACGCCAGGCGCAGATCCTCTATCGCGGCACCGGCATCGACCGCTTCAAGTGATCAGCGGCGCCGCCGGACGCCGCGCGCGCGCTGGTACTGCACGCCGAACCACGCGCTGAACGCCAGGAGCCCCACGCCGATCAGCACCTTCACCCACGCGAGGCCGCCCCCGTACGCCAGCGTGAGCAGCACCAGGACGCCGACGATCGCGAGGAAGACCGTGCCGTAGAGGAGCTGGAACGCATTGGCTTCCATGGGCCCTCACCACAAGATGAAGAAGAGGAAGAAGCAGACGACGACGACGTAGCCCCACGTCCAGCGCTCGGGCGACTTGTACCAGGGCAAGCCTTCCGCCGGCACCGGAAATGGGTACTTGGGCATCGGTCGGGCCTCCCGCAGCGTCTTCTGCAGCCACGTGCCCTCGAGCGCCTTGAGTCGCTTCGCGATGGAGTCCCGGAGCTGAGCCGGCGGCACCTCGCGCCCGGTGAAGACGAGACCCAGCAGTTCCTCGTCCTTCACCGGACCGCGCACGCGGTCGATGATCGCGGAGGCCGCGACCATCACCAACGCCGGGATCACGATGTTCCACACGTACGCCCACCACGGGCTCACGTACCAGGTGGGCCAGCCCCACCGGTTGAAGTCCGCGACGATGGCCGAGACCCCGTAGAGAAGGCCCGCGACGAGGCCGATCGAGCCCGTGGCCCGATGCACGCGCGTGAAGACGCCCATCAGCATCACGGTCATGAGCGGCACCGAGATGGCCCCGGCCAGGCGGATGTAGAAGGCGAACATCCCGGGCGCACCCAGGAACGGCACGTACACGAAGCCGAGGGCGATGACGAACGGCACCGAGAGCTTCCCCACCAGCGTGTAGTGGGCGTCCGTCGCGTTTTTCACGAAGAAGCGGGCGTAGAGGTCGCGGACGAAGAGGCTCGAGATGCCGATGCCGATGGAGTCGAAGGTGGAGTAGCCGGCGGCGACGAGCCCGGCCACCACGATGCCGATGAGGCCCGCGGGCAGGTACTTCGTGATCATCAGGGGATAGGCCTGGTCCACGATCTTCAGATCGGGGAAGTCGGCCCTCGCCAGCGGCCCCATCGTGATGTTGAACCAGAGCGTGGCGGACGTGACCACGCTCGCCACCACGGCCGCCATCTTGTAGTCCCACTCCGAGCGCGCGCCCAGGAACCTGATCGCCTCGTACTGGTTGATCGTGGCGTAGGCGATCAGGGCGATCACCATCCCGAAGACGACCACGGTGGGCGGCACGCCGCCGGGCGAGTACCCGCCGACGTGCAGGAGCTGCGCGGGGAGCTTCGGGTCGATGGCGGTGAGCTTCGCGGTCAACCCGCTCCAGCCGCCCACGCTCCACCACACGGCGCCGCCGAGCACGAAGGAGCCGATCACCATGGGCACCGCCTGCATCACGTCCGTGATGACGTCCGAGCGCAGGCCGCCCGTCACGATGTAGGCGATCGCGGTGAGCGCGACGAGGACGACCACCACCCACGACCACCCCCGAGGGACCCCCGCCACGATGTTGAGCACGAGGAACATGGAGAAGTAGATGTTGCCGAGCACGTTGGTCCGCGACTGGATGTTGATGAACACCGCGAGGACGCGCGTGATCGGCCCGAAGCGGAACTCGAGCCACTCCGCGTTCGTATACATCCCCGTGCGGTACATCGCCTTCAGCACGAAGAAGCTCAGCACGAACCAGCCCACCGCGAGGCCGAGCCACCAGAAGGCGAGCTGAGAGATCCCGAAGCGGTAGGCGCCGCCGGCCACGGCCACGTAGTCGCCGGTGTCCACGGCGGTGCCGAAGGCCGACAGCCCGACCGCCCACCAGGGCAGCGTCTTGGCGGCAAGGAAGTAGTCGAAGCTCTCGTCCTTGCTCTTAATGACCCAGACGCCGTAAATGACGATGCCGAGGTTGATGACGACGACCAGCGCCCAGTCGAGCGAAGTCATTGTGCCCTCCCCTGACTGCACGCACAGGAGGCGGGTTGCCCAGGACGGGCTCCCGGACCGCGAGACACGCGGGACTCTAGACGACGCCACGCGTGACTGTCAAGGGACTGTCACGCCGTGTGGCGAGCGGGCCCATGGAACGGCTCCGGACCCGCCCTACGCGCCGGCCTCCTCCCGGACGGCGTCGCGCGCGAGGCCCCAGAGGATCATGAGAATGGGGAGCAGGTACATGTGCCCCCCGCTCCACATGAGGCCGGCCCCGAGCAGTTGATCGTCCACCGCGCTGATGCCGAGCGCCGCCGCCCTCCGCACGTAGTACGGGTAGTACGGGCGCTCGGGGACGGCGAGCAGCATGCCCAGCGCCGTGTTCTGCGCGGTGGCGAGCAGGAGGTACAGGATCTGGAAGCCGGGGTGGGGCGGCGGGCGCAGCCGCGGCGCCGGCTGGACGATCGGCCACCAGAAGAGGATCGCCGTCCCAAAGAACGTCGCGTGCTCGACGGCGTGCACCAGCTCCTGCTCGGCCGCGGCGTCGTACATGAACGGCAGGTGCCAGACCCAGACGCCGGTGACATGGAGGATGCCGGCCACGGGCAGGAAGGTGAGCGCCGACAGCGCCGTTCGGAGCGGGGCGCGGCGGCGCAGCGTCGTCCCGAGCGCGCGCCTGGCGCCGGCCGGCGCGCCCCACAGGACGAACGGCAGCGGGTTGCCGAGGACCACGAGCGGCGCCGCGACCATCGTCAACAGCAGGTGCTGGCCCATGTGGGCCGAGAAGCGCTCGGCCGCGAGCGCGTCGAGGGGGGAGAGGAGCGCCACGGCGATCGTGGCGAGGCCCGCCGCGTAGAGCGCGAGCCGCCAGCGCGGTGCGGCGTCGCGGGCGGCGCGCAGCCGACGCCAGCCGCGGGCGTAGGCCGCGCCGACCGCGAGGAGGCCCAGCGCGACGAGCGTCTTGAGGAGGACCTCGAGCACGGGCCCGCCGCGCGCCCGTCAGGCGAGCCGGCGCTCGAAGCGCGACGCGATCCGGGACATGGAGTAGGTGAAGGCGAAGTAGACGACCGCGATGAAGAGGTAGAGCTCGAACGGGCGGATCTCGCGGTTGTTGACGATCTGCGCCGCCTTGGTGAGGTCCACGTAGCCGATGATCGAGGCGAGCGAGGTGTCCTTGAAGAGCACGATCATCTGCGTCACCAGCGACGGCACCATGTTGCGGACCGCCTGCGGCAGCACGACGAACCGCATCGACTGCACGGCCGTCAGGCCGAGCGCCGTCGCGGCCTCGACCTGGCCGCGCGGGACCGACTGGATGCCCGCCCGCACGATCTCGCCGAAGTACGCCGCCTCGAAGACGACGAAGGCCGTGAGCGCGACACCGTACTCGGGGATGGGGAGCCGGAGGAGCTGCGGAATGATGAACCAGATCCAGAAGATCACCATGACGAGCGGCACGCCGCGGAAGAACTCGACGTAGAGCGTCGCCGGCAGGCTGATCCACCAGGCGCGCGCGAGCCGCGCGATCCCGATGAAGATGCCAAGGACGAAGCCGAGGGCGATCGCGGGGATCGCGAGACGCAGTGTGCCGCCGGTGAAGCCGCCGAGGCCCAGGAGCCCCTGGACCACGAGGAAGGTGAAGTTGTTGACGATGACCGAGAGGTCGAGCACCGGCTAACCGCCCCGCGCGATGAGGCCGGGGATCGCGAAGCGACGCTCCACGCGGGCCATGATCGTCGCGATTCCAACGCAGAGCGCGAGGTAGACGACGGTGCCCGCGGTGAGCGCCTCGATGGCCCGCGCCGTGTAGGTCTCGATCTGGCGGGTCTGGAAGGTCAGCTCCGCCACGCTGATCGTGAGCGCGACCGACGAGTTCTTGAGCAGGTTCAGCGACTCGCTCGTTGCGGGCGGCACGATGAGCCGGAGCGCGATCGGCACGATGACGAGCCGGTACGCCTGAAACGTCGTGAGCCCCATCGCCACGGCGGCCTCGAACTGAGTCTTCGGGATCGACTGAATGCCCGAGCGGATGACCTCCGACATGCGGGCGCCGTGGTAGACGCCGAGCGCAAACATCCCGGCCCAGAACTCGGCCCCGTGATCGAACAGCCACTCTCGGGCCACCTGCGGCAGAAGGGGCGGGACTCCGAAGTACCAGAAGAACATCCAGACGAGCAGCGGGACGTTGCGGAAGAACTCGACGTAGAACGTCGCGACGGCGCGCAGCGGCTTCCACGGCACGGTGCGGAGGGCGCCCGACAGGATCCCGAGTCCTGCGGCGAGGAGCCAGGCGAGGCTCGAGATCGCCAGCGTCGTCAGGAGGCCCTGGAGCAGCCAGGCTCCCGACTGGCCGCTCCAGAGCACCTCCCAGCGAAACTCGTATCGCAACGAGCGTCCGGCCTACTTCGGCACCACCTGCATGATCAGGAAGCGTTTGTTCTCCGGCGTCAGCGGATAGGGGGTCTCGCCCTTCGGCCCGAACCACTTGTCGTAGAGCTCGAAGTACTTGCCCGACTCGATCGCCTCCATGAGGCCCACGTTGACCACGTGACGGAAGTCGGAGTCGTTCTTCCGCATCGCCATGCCGTACGGCTCGTAGGAGAAGAAGTCGCCCACGACCTTCCAGTCCCCCGGCTTCGGCGCCTTGGCCCTGAGTCCGTAGAGCTGGATGCCGTCGTTCGTGTAGGCGTCCACCTGCCCCTGCGCGAGCGCCTGGAACGCCGCCGGCTGGTCGGGGAATTCTTGCAGCCGCGCCGTCGGCATCCGCTCGCGGATGATCTTGGCGTTCGTCGACCCCTGCTGGGCGGCGACGCGCTTGCCCGCGATCGAGTCGATCCCCTTGATCGGGCTGTTTCGCTTCACGAGGAACTGCGCGCCGGTGACGAAGAACGTCAGGCTGAAGTCCACCGACTCGCGGCGCGCGCGGGTGTCCGTCATCGTGCCCGCGATCAGGTCCACCGCGTTCGACGTCAGCAACGGGATGCGGGTCGGCGGCGTCGACTCCTTCTTCTCGACCCGGATGGGCTTGCCGAGCTTCCGCTCGATCACCGGCTTGACGGCCTGCTCGACCAGGTCGATCGAGAAGCCGACCCACTCGTTCTGCTTGTCGACGAACGCGAACGGCGGCGACGCCGTGCGCGTCCCGATCGTCAGCACGCCCGTCTGGTTGATCTTCTCCAGGGTGGACTGCTGCGCGAGCGCGGGCGCCGCGACCGACAGCGCGAGCCCGAGGGTGGAGAGGACCGTCAGCACTCGTCTCATCGTGACCCTCCGCTTAGTGGGTGAGGATTTTCGACAGGAACTCCCGGGCACGCTCCGACCTCGCGGCGGCGAAGAACTGCTCGGGCGGGGCCTCCTCGACCACCTGGCCGGCGTCCATGAAGACGACGCGGTGGGCCACCCGCCGCGCGAAGCCCATCTCGTGCGTGACCACCATCATCGTCATGCCGTCCTTCGCGAGGTCGGTCATGACGTCCAGGACTTCGTTGATCATCTCCGGGTCGAGCGCGGAGGTGGGCTCGTCGAACAGCATGATCTTCGGCTGCATCGCCAGCGCGCGCGCGATCGCAACGCGCTGCTGCTGGCCTCCCGAGAGGTTCGCGGGGTAGTACTCCGCCTTGTCCGGGATGCGGACCCGCTCCAGGAGCGCGCGCGCCGTGCGCAACGCGTCGGCCCCGCTGAGGCCGCGCACCTTGACGGGCGCGAGCATGATGTTCTCGAGCACGGTCATGTGCGGGAAGAGGTTGAACGACTGGAAGACCATGCCGACGCGCGTGCGCAGCGCCGAGAGGCTGACGCCGGGCCGCGTGAGCGACTCGCCGAGCACGACGAGCTCGCCGCCCTGGACGGGCTCGAGCGCGTTCACGCAGCGGATGAGGGTGCTCTTGCCCGAGCCCGACGGGCCGCACACGACGACGACCTCGCCCGCCTCCACGGCCAGGGTGATGTCGCGGAGGACATGCATCTTTCCGAACCACTTGTTGACGGACTTGAACTCGATCACCGCGTCGGTCATCCGGTGATCACCACGAGGACGTCGCCGGCGTTCACCGCCTGGCCGAGCCGGACCCGCACCTCCGCAACCGTCCCGGGGGCCCCGGCCCGGAGTTCGTTCTCCATCTTCATGGCCTCGATCACGAGGAGCGTGTCGCCGAGCGCGACGATGTCACCCGCCTTGACCGCGACGTGGGTGATCTTCCCCGGCAGGGGCGCCGTCAGTGTTTGGGATCCGCCGCCCGCCGACGCACCGCCCTTGGTCCGAATGGCGTAACGGGCCTCCTCCTCGACCCGGATCACGTACGTCTCGTCGGCGACGCCGACGACGCACTCCCCGTCGCGCTCGGTGACGTCGGCGACGTACGAGACCCCGTCGATCAGCAGCGAGTATATGCCGGGCCCGACGAGCCGCGCGTCGACCTCGCGAACCTCGCTCCCGATCGTCAGCCGATAGCGTCCGGCCGTGCCGGTCACCTCGACCGTCTCGGCGCGGTCGCCGATCGTCGCGACGAACTTCATGTCAGTGCGAGCCGCAGGACGTCGCGGGGCTGGGGCCCCGCCGTCCGAGGCGAGCCTATGATCAAGTTGCGGGTCCCCGGGACCGTCATACTCCGTGGGTGGCCTGACACAGGCGCGACCCGGCGCCGTTCCGCATGCCGCTCCGCGTTCCAGACGCCGGCCGCGGTTCCTTCGCGCTCATCGCGATCTCCAGCCGGGGCGACGGCTCCACCGCGACATGTCGGCGGTCGCGGGCGCCGACGCCGTCAGCGGGCGGCGACCAAGGCGCTCATACTCGGCAAGGACAGCGGCGACGAGGGCGACAGGGCGCAGGCGGCCGCGTGCCGGGACCTCGCCGGCCATGATCCGCTCGAGCAAGCGGGTGGACAGTCGTCCCGCGCGGAAATCCGCGTGCGCGACGATGCGGGCGAGCACCGGAATCGTCGTCCGGACGCCCACCACCTTGTACTCGGCGAGCGCGCGCGCCATCCGATCGATCGCCGCCGAGCGGTCGGCGCCCCAGACGATCAGCTTGGCCAGGAGCGTGTCATAGGAGCCGGGGACCGTGTAGCCTTCGTAGACGCCCGAGTCCTCGCGCACCCAGGGCCCCGACGCCCCACGGAGCGCCGTGATCGTCCCCGGCGACGGAAGCCAGCCACCGAACGGGTCTTCGGCGTTGATCCGGCACTCGAGCGCGGCGCCGCGCCACTCCACGTCGTCCTGCGTGCGGTCGAGCGGCTCGCCGGCCGCGATCCGGAGCTGCTCACGCACGAGATCGATGGACGTCACCAGCTCCGTCACGGGATGCTCGACTTGAAGGCGTGTGTTCATCTCGAGGAAGTAGAAGTTTCGCGTCGCGTCCACGAGGAACTCGACGGTGCCCGCGCTGACGTAGCCCGCGGTCTTCGCGATCCGGCACGCGGCCTGCCCCATGCGCTCCCGCATGGCCGCGTCCACGAAAGGCGACGGACACTCCTCGACGAGCTTCTGATGGCGCCGCTGGATCGAGCACTCGCGCTCCCCGAGATGGATCACCTGACCGTGGGCATCGGCGAGCACCTGGATCTCGATGTGGCGCGCCTCTTCGACGTAGCGCTCCAGGTAGACCGCACCGTCGCCGAACGCGCCAGCCGCCTCGCTCCGCGCCGCCCGCAGCGCTCCGTCGAGCTCGGTCGCCTGGCGGACGAGGCGCATGCCCTTGCCACCGCCGCCCATCGTCGCTTTGACCATCAGCGGGTAGCCGATCTCGTCGGCGGCCCGCGCCGCGGCGTCGTCGGCGACGGGCGCGAGGCTGCCCGGGACCATCGGCACGCCGAGCTCGCGCGCCATCCGGCGGGCCGCGCTCTTGTCACCCATCGTGCGGATGGCCGACGGCGGTGGACCGACGAAGACGAGCCCGGCGGCCTCGCACGCCTCGGCGAAGGCGGCGTTCTCGGCGAGGAACCCGTAGCCGGGATGGACCGCGTCGACGCCGGCGGCCTTCGCCACACCCACGAGCCGGTCGACGTTCAGGTAGCTCTCGGCCGCGGGCGCCGGGCCGATCGGGTACGCCTCGTCGGCCGAGAGGACATGGAGCGCCGCGCGGTCCACCTCGGAGAAGACCGCGACGGGCACGATGCCGAGCTCGCGACACGCGCGGATCACGCGCACGGCGATCTCGCCGCGGTTCGCGACCAGGACCTTCGCGATCCGGCGGGCTGTGGTCCGTCCGCCGCTCTTCATTCTGTCGGCCCCCGCGCGCGTCCCGAACACGAGGGCCTCCATGATAACCGACGCGTGGTCACTTGAGCCCCTCGAGGGCCTCGCGCAGGAAGCTCTCGTCGACGATGCCCGTGGCCGCGATCGGCGCCTTGACGAGGCCCCGCGCGTACCACCACGCGGTCTGGCGCCCGATGTCGCCGGGCATCAGCCGGCCGTCGCGATCCTGATAGGGGAACCCCCGACGGATGAGCTCCGGGCGGGCGCCGGTGTACGTCGCGGTGATCGCGACGACCTCGTCGAACTCGGGGCCCGACTTCTTCCGGAGCACGGCGTCGAAGTAATGGCGGGACGATTTGACGTAGCCCCTCATGAAGGCGACGGCACGCCTCCGGTCGCGGGCAAACGTGTCCGAGTAGAGCATCGCGGCGATCTGCCACGGCAGAGAGTCGCCGGTGCGGATGATCGTCACGCCGGCGCCGCTCGACTCGAGCCGGGACACGAAGGGCTCGGCCGTCGCGGCGGCGTCCAGGCGCTTGGCCTGGAGCGCGTCGGCCACGGCGCCGAGCGACTGCAACGGGACGATCTCGACGTCGCCCGGCGCCATGCCCTCGCGCTCGAGGAGGCGGCCGACGTTGTAGTGGAACGTGGAACCGATCTGCGTGACGCCGATCGTGCGTCCCTTGAGATCGCGGAGCGTGCGCGCACCGGCGTCGTACAGGTCCCTGCGCACGAGGAGCGCGGTCAGGTTGTGATCGGGCCACTCGCGACCTTTGTCGGCGACGATCCAGATCTTCACGCCACCGGCAACGATGTTGTAGAGGCCGGCCGTGAGTCCGGTCGCGCCCACGTCGAGGTCGCCCGAGGCGATCGCGACCGCGATCGGCTGGGCCGCGTCGAAAAAGACGAGCTCGGGCTCGACGCCGAACTCCCTGAAGTAGCCCTTCTCCGCGCCCAGGAACAGGACGGCGGACGACGTGAGCTTGAGCACGCCGAGCCGCACCTTCGCGCCCTGCCCGGGGACCTCGCCGGCGCCGCCCAGGGCACACGCCGCCAGCGCCAGCGCCGCGATCCCTCGCGCGAAGAGCCTCATGTCGTCCACGGTATCGCCGCCCGCTCACACCGGACGAGGAGCCAGTGGGTGAGGACGCCGAGGACCGACAGGAGCACGATGCCCACCATCAGCTTCGTCGTCTCCATGAGGTTCTGCGCGTGGAGCACCAGGAAGCCGATCCCCGCATTCGCCGCGATCATCTCGGCAGCGACGAGCAGCAGGAGCGACGTGCCCGCCCCGAGCTTGAGCCCCGCGAAGATCATGGGGAGCGCCGACGGCAGCAGGACCTTGCGGATCAGGCTCCACCGCCCGGCGCCGAAGCTCACCGCCGCGCGGATCAGGAGCGGATCCGCGCTCCGGACCCCCGCGTAGGTGTTGATCGCCATCGGGAAGAAGACGCCCAGCGTGATCACCGCGACCTTCGATGCCTCGCCGATTCCGAGCCAGAGGATGAGCAACGGGAGGAGCGCGATCTTCGGAATCGGAAACGTCGCCGCGATCAACGGGTTGCCGACGGCCTCGGCGAGGCGGGAGATGCCGATCGCGAGGCCGACCGACACGCCGCCCAGCGCGCCCAGGCCCACGCCGAGGACGACGCGCCGGAGGCTCGTCAGGACGTCCGTGACGAGCTCGCCCGAGCGCAGCATCTCCACGCCGCTCTGGATCACGTCGAGCGGCGACGGGAGGAACAGGGAAGGCACCCGGCCCGTCCGTGTCACGAGCTCCCACAGGACGAGGAGCCCCGCGAGCGCCAGGACACGCACGACCGGGTGCTCGCGACGCTCGAGGACGCGCGTGCGATCGGGTACCGGGACGCGCACGCTCACGCTGGCGCCTCGCGCAGGGCGCCGAGCGCCTCCGCCTTGATCAGCGACCAGAGCCGCTCGACGGCGCCCACGAAGCCGGGCTCGACGAGCTGCGCCTCCGTCCGCGGCCGCCCGAGCGGGATCGGCACGGTCGCCAGCACGCGCCCCGGGCGGCGGGACAGAACCACGACTCGATCGGCCAGCCAGACCGCCTCCTGGATGGTGTGCGTGACGTAGACGATCGTCTTCCGCGTCCGCTCCCGGATCGTGAGGAGCTCCTCCTGCAGGAGCCGCCGGGTCTGGGCGTCGAGCGCCGAGAAGGGCTCGTCCATGAGGAGCACGGCGGGATCCACGGCGAGAGCCCGAGCGATGCCGACCCGCTGGCGCATGCCCCCCGAGAGCTGATGCGGGTACCTCGTCTCGAAGCCGGCGAGACCGGTGAGCGCGAGGTGCTCGCGCGCGCGGCGGACGCGCTCGGCCGGCGCCACGCCGAGCTCCTCGAGGCCGAACTCGACGTTCGCCTGCACGGTGCGCCAGGGGAACAGGGCCGACTCCTGAAAGACCATCGCCGTCGCCGACCGGCCCGGCGCGAAGTCGCCCTCGAGCTCGACCGCGCCCGCGCTCGGTCGCGTGAGCCCGGCGACGACGTTAAGGAGCGTGGACTTGCCGCAGCCCGAGGGGCCGACGAGCGCGACGAACTCCTCCGATTCGACGGTGAGACTCACGTCCCGGAGCGCCTCGATGGCCTGGCCCCGGCGGTCGGCGTACGTCTTCGAGACCCGGTCGATGACGACGCGCACCGCTAGCGCCTGCGCGCGCCCGGGAAGGGCTCGGAGAGGTCCATCACCTTCCGAGGATTCTATCAGGGTTGACGCCGGCGCCCGCCGCTCTTAGCATCGCCGATGCGTGACCGCTCAGGGTGGAGCGGCGAAACGTCAACCCACGGAGTCGGAGGACCACATGCGCTTCAAGCTGACGCTCCTGCTCGTCGCGGTGCTCGCGCTGGCTCCCCGGGCGGCGCCCGCGCAGCTCATGCTCGTCGGCAGCGACGAGAAGGTGACCTGGGATGACGCGGGCAAGCCCGTGTTCCTCCCGCCCGGGAAGGACACCGTGTCGATCGTGGACATCTCGAGCCGCGAGGCGCCGCGGATCCTCGTGACCCTCCCGCTGTTGAACTCCGTCTTCGGCCCGCCGACCAACCTCCAGATCACCCCCGACGGCACGCTGGCGCTCGTCGCCAACTCGATGGCGTGGACGCAGGACGGCGGCGCCTGGAAGCCCACGCCCGACACCAAGCTCTACGTCATCGACCTGACCACGAGCCCGCCCGCGCACATCGCGACCGTGGAGGTCGGCAAGCAGCCCTCGGGCCTCGCCATCAACCACGCGGGCGACCTGGCGCTGGTCACGAACCGCGCCGACAACTCGATCAGCGTGCTCTCGATCCATGGCAAAGAGGTGAAGCTGATCGACTCGGTGGCGATCGGCGAGATGGTCGCGGCCGTCGCGATCGCGCCCGATGGCCGGCGTGCGTTCGCGGTCAAGTTCCCCGGTCACAAGGTCGCGATGCTCGAGATCAACGGCCAGAAGGTCACCTACTCGAAGTACGACATGCCCGCAGGGCTCTGGCCGTACAACATCGACATCACGCCGAACGGCACGCTGGCCCTCACCGCCGACAACGGCAACGGTGGTGCCTCCGACGGCCACGTGGACACGGTGAGCGTCATCGACCTCGAGGCGAACCCGCCGCGCGTCATCGACCGCGTCGTGGTCGGTGACGCGCCCGAGGGCCTCGCGATCAGCCCGACCGGCGAGATCGCGGTCGCCATCCTGCTCAACGGCAGCGCCGGCGTGGCGAAGAACGCCTGGTTCGCACACCGCGCGGGCAAGGTCGTCGTGCTGAAGATCGACGGCAAGAGGGTCACGAAGGTCCAAGAGGTCGAGGTGGGCGGCCTGCCTGAGGGCGTCGTCTTTAGCCCTGACGGCAAGTACCTCTACGTGGGCAACTACACCGACCGCGACGTCTCCATCCTCAAGGTGGACAGGACGACGGTCACGGACACGGGGAAGCGTTTCAAGCTCCCGGGGCAGCCGGCGTCCATGCGCGGCGCCGCGCGGTAGGCGCGCCCGCTCGACGGGGTCAGCGGAGCCTGATTCTGAGGAACCCCTTGCCCGGCGATTCCCGATCGTTGTAACGCTCGCGCCAGGCGAGGATCGCCGTGGAGGTGGCGGGCACGGCGCCGTGGGTCACGAGGATGTAGGCCTGATCGGCGTCGACGCCACCGTCCTGGGCGGCGGCGATCACGCCGATGCCCTCGGTGAGGTCGATGACGGGCGCGATGCGCCTCGTCCAGAAGTCGGCGTCCCCCTCGCGGGAGAATAGGTAGTTCAGCGGCAACCGGACGACCGGGAGCGCGTACGAGCCGCTCGACGCGCCGTACGGCAGGAAATGTCGAACGGGCCCCCGCCCGTGGATCGCCACGCGGTACAACGCGCCCGGTCGCCGCCCCTGGGGCGCGATGATCCACAGGCTCTGCTCGCCCGGCGTCCCTTCCCAGCGCACCTCGTCCCAGCGATCCTTTCCCTCCCCGCCCGGCTTCACGTCGGCACGGACGGCGACCGCGCGATAGTCGCGCGCGGTCGACTCGCTCGCGGCTTGGAGGTGGCGGTCGTAGAGCAGGACCGCCCTCGGGAAGCCGCCCGTGTCGAGACTCGACTCGAGCCGCTCGAGGCCGGGTCCCGTCGCGCCGTCGTTGATCTCGCCGCGCTCGAGGAACGAGGTGAACGCCACGTCCCGCACGTTCGCCACTCGCAGACGGTACTCGATCGCCGCGGCGGGCGCGGCGCCGAGCGCCGCCAGCGCGAGCGAGGCGAGGGTGAGGACGCGGTGCGGTCGGATCACGGTGTCCCTCCACGACCCAGTATACGGTGGCGGTCTAATCACCGCGGTTCGAGCGCGGGCAGAGCTCGAGGCTCGAGAAGAAGTACGAGATCTCGAACGCCGCGGACGTGGGCGAGTCGGAGCCGTGCACGACGTTCGCCTCGATCGACGCCGCGAAGGCCTTCCGGATCGTGCCGGGCGCGGCCTTCGCCGGATCCGTGGCGCCCATGAGCTCGCGCCAGCGCTGGATGGCGTGGTCGCCCTCGAGCACCATCGGCAGGCACGGCCCCTGGGTCATGAAGGCACAGAGGCTCCGGTAGAACGGTAGCGCCTTGTGGACGATGTAGAAGCCCGCCGCGTCCTCGGGCGACATGTGGATCAGCTTCGCCGCGAGGATCTTGAAGCCCGCCTCCTCGATGCGGGTCACGATCTGGCCGGCGACACCCTTGGCGATCGCGTCCGGCTTGATGATCGCGAGCGTGCGCTCGACGGTCATCGGCCGAGCACCGTCGCCACGGTCGCTCCCATGTCCGCCGGGCTCCGGACGAGCGTCGCGCCCGCGGTCGCGAGCGCCTTCATCTTCTCCGCCGCCGTCCCCCTGCCGCCCGCGATGATCGCGCCCGCGTGCCCCATGCGCCGGCCGGGCGGCGCCGTCTGGCCGCAGATGAAGGCGACGACGGGCTTCGTCACGTGCGCCTTGATGAACGCCGCGCCCTCCTCCTCGGCCGACCCGCCGATCTCACCGATCATCATGATCGCTCGCGTCTCGGGGTCGTCGTTGAAGAGCCGCAGGACATCGACGAAGCTCGTGCCGTGCACGGGGTCGCCGCCGATGCCGACGCAGGTGGACTGGCCGATCCCCCGCCCCGTGAGCTGGCCGACGACCTCGTAGGTCAGGGTCCCGCTCCGCGAGACGACGCCGACCGCGCCCCGCTTGTGGATGTGACCGGGCATGATGCCGATCTTCGCCGCGTCCGGGGTGATGATGCCGGGACAGTTCGGCCCGATCAGCCGGCTCGTCGTCCACGCGAGGAAATGCTTCGCCCGGACCATGTCGGCCACCGGAATCCCCTCGGTGATGCAGACGATGAGGGGAACGCCGGCAGCCGCGGCCTCCATGATCGCGTCGGCAGCCGCGGGGGGCGGCACGAAAATGAGGGCGCAGTTCGCCCCCTCGTTCAGGACCGCCTCGGCCACGGTGTTCCACACGGGGAAGCCCTCGTGCGTCGTCCCGCCTTTGGACGGCGTGACGCCACCGACGACGGTCGTCCCGTACTCCTTGCAGCGGGCCGCGTGGAACGCCCCCTCACGGCCGGTGATGCCCTGGACGACGACGCGCGTCGCCTTGTCGACGAGGATGCTCACCCTGACCCCTTCGCCAGCGCCACGGCCTTGCGCGCGCCGTCGCCCATGTCGTCGGCCGTCACGAAGGGGAGCCCCGACTCGCCGAGCATCCTCTTGCCGAGCTCCACGTTGGTCCCTTCCATGCGGACCACGACCGGCAGGCGCAGGCCGAGCTTCTTGACGGCGGCGATCAGGCCCTCGGCGAGGCGATCGACGCGCAGGATCCCGCCGAAGACGTTGATGAAGACGGCCCTCACGCTCGGGTCGGAGGAGAGGATCCGGAACGCGTTCTCGATCTGCTCCGGGGAGGCGCCGCCACCGACGTCCAGGAAGTTCGCGGGCTCACCGCCGGCGAGCTTAATGATGTCCATCGTCGCCATGGCGAGACCGGCGCCGTTCACCATGCACCCGACGTTGCCGGCGAGCTTGATGTAGTTCAGGCTGTACTTCGACGCCTCGACGTCGAGCGGGTCCTCCTCGTGGGGGTCCCGAAGCGCCGCGATGTCCACGTGGCGATAGAGCGCGTTGTCGTCGAAGTTGAGTTTCGCGTCGAGCGCCAGGACGCGTCCGTCCCGGGTAACGACCAGCGGGTTGATCTCGGCGAGCGAGCAGTCCTTGGCGAGATAGAGCGCGAAGAGGTTCCGGACGAGGCCGGCGCCCTGCTTGAACTCCTCTCCCACGAGCCCGAGGCCGAAGGCGAGGCGGCGCGCCTGGTGATCCGCGAGGCCGAGCGCGGGGTGCGCCCATTCACGGAGGATCTTCTCGGGCGACCGGTCGGCGACCTCCTCGATCTCCATCCCGCCGGCCTGGGACGCCATGGCCACGTGCGTCGCGCGGACCCGGTCGAGGGTGACCGAGAGGTAGAGCTCTCGCGCGACGGCCGACGCCTCCTCCACGAGGACCGAGCGCACCAGGATGCCCTCGGGCGGCGTCTGCGGCGTCGTGAGCCGCATGCCGAGGATCTGCCGCGCCGCCGCCTCCGCCGCAACCGGGCCGTCGGCGAGCTGGATCCCGCCCGCCTTGCCCCGCCCTCCCGCGTGCACCTGCGCCTTGACCACCACCGGACCACCGAGCCGGGCGGCGACGGCCTTCGCCTCCGCCGGTGTGGTCGCGACGTCGCCCCGCGGGACGGGCACCGCGAACGCTCGCAGCAGCGCCTTCGCCTGGTGCTCGTGGACCTTCATGGCGTTTGGGGCCGAGTTGCGTGTCGATTCAGCGCTGGATCCCGAGACGGCCGTCTGCGCTGGTCATGCCGGCTGCGTCGTCTGACCCCGGAACTTCCGCAGCAGCCAGACGATCGGGTCGAAGCTGTCCGCCATACGCTCCTTGAGCGGGATGATCGCGTTGTCGGTGATGTGGATCCCCTCGGGGCACACCTCGGTGCAGCACTTGGTGATGTTGCAGAGGCCGACACTCGCGGTGGCCCGGACGAACTCCGTCCGGTCGCGCGTATCGAGCGGGTGCATCTCGAGCGACGCGACCTTGATGAACACGCGGGGCCCCGCGAAGGCCCGTTTGTTCTCCTCGTGGTCGCGGATCACGTGGCAGACGTCCTGGCACAGGAAGCACTCGATGCACTTGTGGAACTCCTGGATGCGATCGATGTCCTCCTGCATCATCCGGTACGTCCCGTCGGGCTCCGGCGGCTTGAGCCTGAGCGGCGGGATCGTCTTGGCCTTCTCGAAGTTGAACGAGACGTCGGTGACGAGGTCGCGGATCAGGGGGAACGCGCGGATCGGCGCCACCGTGACGGGCTCGCGCTCGGAGAAGAGTTCCATGCGGGTCATGCACATGAGCCGCGGCCGCCCGTCGACCTCGGCGCTGCACGAGCCGCACTTGCCCGCCTTGCAGTTCCAGCGGACGGCGAGGTCCGGCGCCTGGGTCGCCTGGACGCGGTGGATCACGTCCAGCACCACCATCCCTTCCTCGGCCTCCACGCGATAGTCCCTGAACTCGCCGCGCGCCGTGTCGCCGCGGAAAATGCGCATCGTGAAGGTCGGCATCACTTTCGCTCCTGGAAGAGCGCCCTGAGCTCCCCGGGCATCTCGGGCAGGGGCTCGCGCGAGAGCTGGAGCGTGCCGTTCTTCAGGCGCAGCACCACGTTGACCTTGCCCCACTGATCGTCCGTGTACGGGTGGTCATCCCGCGTATGGCCGCCGCGACTCTCCTTGCGCTCGAGTGCCGCCAGGGCACAGCACTCGGCCACGGCAAGAAGCGACCGGAGGTCGAGCGCCGTGTGCCAGCCGGGGTTGTAGGTGCGACCCCCCTCCACGCGGACGCGCTTTGCGCGCGCCTTGAGGGCCTCGAGCTTCCGGAGAGCCTCCTCGAGCTCGCGCTCGGTACGGATCAAGCCGACCAGGCTCTGCATCGTCTCCTGGAGGTCGGCCTGGATCGCGTACGGATTCTCACCGCCGACGCGCGCGAGGGGCTCGACCAGCTCACGCGCGACCGCGTCGACCTGGCCTGCGTCGACCGTGAGCGCACCGCCGAAGTCCTTCGCGTAGAGCGCCGCGTGGAGCCCGGCACGCCGCCCGAAAACGAGAAGGTCCGAGAGCGAGTTGCCGCCGAGACGATTCGAGCCGTGCATCCCGCCCGCGACCTCGCCCGCCGCGAAGAGCCCGGGCACCGTGGCGGCCGTGGAGTCGGCGTCGACGCGGACCCCGCCCATCACGTAGTGGCAGGTCGGACCGACCTCCATCGGCTCCTTGGTGATGTCCACGCCCGCCAGCTCCTTGAACTGGTGGTACATGGACGGCAGCCGCTTCCGGATGTAGTCAGCCGTGCGGCGCGACGCGATGTCGAGGTAGACGCCCCCGTGGGGGCTCCCGCGTCCGGCCTTCATCTCGGCGTTGATCGCGCGCGCCACCTCGTCGCGCGGCAGGAGGTCGGGCGTGCGGCGGTTGTTCCTCTTGTCGTCGTACCAGCGGTCGGCCTCTTCCTCGTTGTCGGCCGTCTCCCCTTTGAAGAACTCGGGGATGTAATTGAACATGAAGCGCTCGCCCTGGTTGTTCTTGAGCATCCCGCCGTCGCCCCGCACGCCCTCGGTCACGAGGATCCCGCGCACGGACGGTGGCCACACCATCCCCGTCGGGTGGAACTGGACGAACTCCATGTCGATCAGATCCGCGCCCGCCCAGAGCGCCAGCGCGTGGCCGTCGCCCGTGTACTCCCACGAGTTCGACGTGATCTTCCACGCCTTGCCGATCCCCCCCGTCGCGAGGACGATCGCCTTGGCCTTGAAGAGCACGACCTTCCCGTGGGGTCGCCAATAGCCGACGGCGCCCGAGACGCGCTCGCCGTCCTTCAGGAGGCGCGCGATCGTGCACTCCATGTACACGTCGATCCCCTGATGGATCCCGTGGTACTGGAGCGTGCGGATCATTTCGAGGCCGGTGCGGTCCCCGACGTGGGCGAGGCGCGCGTAGCGATGCCCGCCGAAGTCGCGCTGGAGGATGCGGCCGTCCTTGGTCCGGTCGAAAAGCGCGCCCCACCGCTCGAGCTCGAGCACACGCTCGGGCGCCTCCTGGGCGTGCAGCTGGGCCATCCGCCAGTTGTTCAGCATCTTCCCGCCGCGCATCGTGTCGCGGAAGTGGACCTGCCAGTTGTCCTCTGGCCACACGTTGCCGAGCGCCGCGGCGATGCCGCCTTCGGCCATGACGGTGTGCGCCTTGCCCAGGAGCGACTTGCAGACGAGGCCGACCGAGACGCCCTGCGCCGCGGCCTCGATCGCCGCCCGGAGCCCCGCGCCACCGGCGCCGATCACGATGACGTCGTGCTCGTGTGTCTCGTAGTCCGCGTTCGCCATGAGAGGATCCTCTAGAGAAGCCTCAGGTCTCGAATCACGCCCATCGAAACGAGACGGATGTAAAGGTCGGTCAGCCCGACGCTCCCGAGCGAGAGCCACGCGTACATGGGGTGGCGCTCGTTCAGCCGGCTGATGACGTGCCAGAGCGTGTAGCGCGTGGGCGACTTCGAGAAGACGTCGACGTGACCCCCGCAGATGTGGCGGCAGGAGTGGCACGAGAAGGTGTAGCCCGCGAGGAGGATGACGTTGAGCCACATCACGAGCGTGCCGACACCGATGCCGAAGCCGTCGGGGAACCGGAACGCGAGGATCGCGTCCCAGGTGAGGAACACGATGAAGACGACCGCCACGTACCACGCGTAGCGGTGGAAGTTCTGGAGGATCAGTGGGAAGCGCGTCTCGCCCGTGTAGCCCGCCTTCACATCCCGCACCGCGCAGGCGACGGGCGCCAGCCAGAAGGAGCGATAGTACGCCTTGCGGTAGTAGTAGCACGTGAGCCGGAAGAGCGCCGGACCCCAGAGGATCAGGAGCGCCGGCGACACGACCCCGATGATCGGGACGGTGAACTCCGGAAGCCCCCGGCCGAGCGTCAGGTGCAGGCACGACTTCGAGAGGCACGGTGAATAGAACGGCGAGAGGTACGGCGCGACAAAATAGTGGGCGTTCTGGAGCGCGGCCCACGTCGAGTAGACGATGAACGAGGTCAGGACCCCGACGACGGCGAGCGGCAGCGCCCACCAGGTGTCCTTCCGCAGGTGAGCCGCCGCGATCGGCGGCCGCGCCTGGCTGACGGCGTGACCGTTCATGCTCCCTCCCGTGCGTACGCCTTCGCCCCGTCCTGATAGAGGTCGCCGCCATGGCAGTCGTTGACGACGATCGCCGGAAAGCTCTCGACTTCAAGACGACGGATCGCCTCGGTGCCCAGATCTTCGTACGCGACGATCGAGAGCTTCTTGACGAATTGCGAGAGCACCGCGCCGGCGCCGCCGATGGCGCCGAAATAGACGCCCCGGTGCTGGCGGAGCGCGTCCTTGACCGCCTGAGAGCGATAGCCCTTGCCGATGGTCCCCTTGAGCCCGAGCCGGAGGAGGGCCGGCGTGAACTTGTCCATCCGGCTCGCCGTCGTCGGGCCGATCGAGCCCACGACGTCGCCGGGGCGGGCCGGCGACGGCCCGGTGTAGTAGATGATCTGGCCGCGCGGGTCGAAGGGGAGCCGCTCGCCCTTCTCGATGAGCCGGTCGAGGCGACCGTGGGCGGCGTCGCGCGCCGTGTAGAGGACGCCCGTGATCCTCACGCGATCCCCGGCCCGCAGCGACTCGACGTCCGCATCGCTGAGCGGCGTCCTGATCTCCTTGATCCCATCGGGCGACGTCGTCACGCCCATGCTGCCTCCCGCGCCCCCGCGTGGTGGCTCACAGCGTCACCTTTTTGTGACGATGCGCGTGGCATTCGATGGTCACGGCGACCGGGAGCGAGGTGATGTGGCAGGGGTACGTCAGGATGTGGATGCCGAACGCGGTCGTGTCCCCGCCGTAGCCCTGGGGCCCGATCCCGAGCCGATTCGCGCGATCCAGGAGCTCCTTCTCCAGCGCATCCAGGGTCGGATCCGGATTCGGGGACCCCAGCTCGCGGAAGAGGGCCTTCTTGGAGAGAATCGCCGACTTTTCGAAGGTCCCCCCGACGCCCACGCCCAGAATGAGCGGCGGGCACGCGTCAGGCCCCGCCGTCTTGACGCACTCGATGATCCACTCCTTCACGCCCGGGACCCCCTCGGCGGGCGTGAGCATTCTGTACTTCGACCGGTTCTCGCACCCGCCGCCCTTGGCCATGACCAGAATCCGCAGCGTCGCGCCCGGGACGACGTCGGCGTGGATGACGGCCGGGGTGTTGTCGCCGGTGTTCACGCGATCGAACGGCGAGCGGACGATCGAGGCGCGGAGGTAGCCCTCCCTGTAGCCCTGCCTCACGCCCTCGTTGATCGCGTCGTCGAGACCGCCGCCCGTCACATGAATCTCCTGGCCGAGCTCGACGAAGCAGACGACGAAGCCCGTGTCCTGGCAGTAGGGGATGCGCCGGGTCCGCGCCATCTCGGCGTTCTGCTTCAGGATCTGGAGCACCTGCTTCCCGGCGGGCGACCGCTCCTGCCGGAGCGCCCCGTCGAAGGCCCGCAGCATGTCGGGCTCGAGGTCGAGGTTCGCCTCGATGCAGAGCTTCTTGACCGCGTCGGTGATCGCGCTGACGTGGACGTCGCGCACGGCCGACCTACTTCTTCTGCTGGCTCATCGACGCGAAGAACTGCTTCTGGCGCCTGGCCATCTCCTGCGGCGGCACGTCCTCCGTGTGCGTGGCGAGACCCCAGAGGTGGCCGGACGGATCCTCCACCTGGCCGAAGCGGTCGCCCCAGAACATGTCGCTGAGGGGCACGACGACCTTCGCGCCGGACTCCACCGCCCGCGTGAACGCCTTGTCGACGTCGGGCACGTAGACATACAAGTAACTGGTGGGTCCGCCCACCGAAGCCGGCGCCCGGCACCCCCTGCCCGGCTGCTCATCGCTCAGCATGAAGAGAGAGTCGCCGATCTTGAGCTCGGCGTGCATGACGCTCTTGCCGTCGGGGCCGGGGATGCGCATCACCTCCTCGGCTCCCAATGCGCGCTTGTAGAAGTCGATCGCCTGGGCCCCGTTACGGACGGTGAGTGCCGGGGTGATCGCGTGGAACCCGTCCGGGATTGGCTTCGCCATCGTACCCTCCCCCTCTAGAGCTTGAGTTTGTCCACCAGCTCGCGCACCGCGGCGGCGGACTTCTGGAACGCCGCATGTTCCTCGGGCGTGAGTCTGATCTCGATCACCTGCTCGACGCCCGCGCGCCCGAGCTTCACCGGCACGCCGACGTAGAGCCCGCGCACGCCGTACTGGCCGTCCAGGTAGGCGGCGCAGGGCAGGATCTTCTTCTTGTCCTTGACGATCGCCTCGACCATCTCGACCGTCGACGCCGCCGGGGCATAGTACGCGCTGCCGGTCTTCAACAGACTCACGATCTCGGCGCCGCCATCCCGGGTGCGCTTGACGAGCGCCTCGATGCGGTCGGGCGGGAGGAGGTCCGTGATCGGGATGCCGGCGACGGTCGAGTAGCGTGGCAGCGGGACCATCGTGTCGCCGTGGCCGCCCAGGACGAACGCGGTCACGTTCTCGACGGACACCTCGAGCTCGTGGGCGATGAAGGTCCTGAAGCGCGCGGAGTCGAGGATCCCCGCCATCCCGAGGACGCGCTGGGGCGGGAAGCCCGACTTCCTCCACGCGAGCTGGACCATCGCGTCGAGCGGGTTCGTCACGAGGATCAGGATCGCGTTCCGCGAGCGCCTCACGACCTCGTCCACGACGCTCCCGACGATCTCGGCGTTCTTGAACAGGAGGTCGTCGCGTGTCATGCCCGGCTTGCGCGCCATGCCGGCGGTGATGATGACGATGTCGGAGTTCGCGCTCTCGTCGTATCTGTTGGAACCTATCAACGTTGAATCGTAGCGATGAATGGGTCCAGCCTGCGCGAGATCCAGGGCCTTGCCTTGCGGCACGCCCTCGATGACGTCGATGAGGACGACGTCGCCGAGCTCCCGCTCGACGGCGTACTGGGCGACGGAGGCGCCGACATTGCCCGCGCCCACCACCGTGATCTTCGGACGGCGAGCCTGCACTTGTGTCCTCTCTTCGTTTATAAGCTCGCCTCGGACGGCGGGGCCCCAGCCCCGCGACGTCCTCCGGCTCGCACTACGGCTTCGCCATGTTCTGGATGATGGCGGTGCCGAACTCCGAGCACTTCACTTCTCTCGCTCCGTCCATCAAGCGCGCGAAGTCGTAGGTGACCACCCTGGACTGGATCGTCTTCTCCAGACCCGCGATGATCCGATCCGCCGCGTCGGTCCATCCCATGTAGCGCAGCATCATCTCGCCCGAGAGGATCACCGAGCCGGGGTTGACCTTGTCCTGCCCTGCGTACTTCGGCGCGGTCCCGTGCGTCGCCTCGAAGAGCGCGTGCCCGGTTTCGTAGTTGATGTTCGCGCCCGGCGCGATGCCGATTCCGCCGACCTGCGCGGCGAGCGCATCCGACAGGAGGTCGCCCGTGAGGTTCGGCGCGGCGATCACGTCGAACTCGTCGGGCCGCGTGAGGATCTGCTGGAGGAACGCGTCGGTGATCGCGTCCTTCAAGAGGATCTTGCCCGCGGGGGGCTTGCCGCCGCAGTCGTCCCACGACACGGTCCGGTCGCCGAACTCCCGCTTGGCCAGGGCGTACCCCCATTTCATGAACAGGCCTTCCGTGTACTTCTGGATGTTCCCCTTGTGGACGAGGGTCACGTTCTTCCGGTTGTTCTCGATGGCGTAGCGGATCGCCGCGCGGATGAGCCGCTCGGAGCCTTCCTTCGAGACCGGCTTGATACCGATCGAGGAGGTCTCCGGGAAGCGGATCTTCTTGACGCCCATCTCTTGCTGGAGGAACCGGACGACCTTCTTGGCTTCCGGCGTCCCCTGCTCCCACTCGATGCCGGCGTAGATGTCCTCCGTGTTCTCTCTGAAAATGACCATGTCCACCTTGTCCGGCCGCTTGACGGGCGACGGGACGCCCTGGAAGTACTTCACGGGACGAAGGCAGACGTACAGATCGAGCACTTGCCGAAGGGTCACGTTGAGCGAGCGGAACCCTTCACCGATGGGCGTCGTGAGCGGGCCCTTGATGGCAACGAGGAATTCGCGGATGACGTCGAGCGTCTCGTCGGGGAGGAGGTTGGGTGGGCAGTCGCGGCCATACACGGCCTGGGCCTTCTCCCCCGCGAAGACCTCGGCCCACGCGATCTTCTTCCGACCCCGGTACGCCTGCTCGACGGCCGCGTCCAGCACACGCACGGCCGCGCGCCAGATGTCGGGGCCGGTGCCGTCGCCCTCGATGAACGCGATCACCGGATTGTCCGGCACCCGGAGCTTCCCGTGGTCGATCGTGACCTTGTCGCCCTTCGGAATCTTGACCTTTCCCGCCATTACGGGCGCTCCCCCTGGGCCGCGTTCAGCGCCGACCCGGCCTTGAACCACGCGATGTGCTCGTCGGTGAGACTGTGGAGCGCCTCGATCGTCTCCGTCCGTCCGTCGGGCTTCCGGATCGTCACGGTCACGGGCTTGCCGGGGGCCAGCTTCGCGAGGCCGGTCACGCTGACGCGGTCCTGCGCGCCAAAACGGTCGTAGTCGCGCGGGTCCTTGAATGTGAGCGGCAGGATGCCCTGCTTCTTGAGATTCGTCTCGTGGATGCGGGCGAAGCTCTTGACGAGAACCACCGCACAGCCAAGATACCGAGGCGACATGGCCGCGTGCTCGCGGCTCGAGCCCTCACCATAGTTCTCGTCGCCGATCACCATCCAGCGCACACCCTTGGCCTTCAGGTCGCGCGCGATCTTCGTGAACGGTTGGGGCTCGCCGCCCGAAAGCGGGTGCACGCCCTTGCCCGCCTCGCCGGTGAAGGCGTTGACGGCGCCGAGGAACATATTGTCACTGATCTTGTCGATGTGACCGCGGAAGCGGAGCCACGGCCCCGCCGGCGAGATGTGATCGGTGGTCGTCTTCCCTTTCGTCTTCAGCAGAATCGGCAGGTCGACGAAGTCCTTGCCGTCCCACGGCTTGAACGGCTCGAGGATCTGGAGCCGCTCGCTGTTCGGGCGCACGATGATCTGGACGGCGTCGGGGTCGTCCGCGGGCGGTTCGTAGCCCTCCGCGCCGCGCGCGAAGCCGTCGCGCGGCAGCTCCTCGGCCTCGGGCGCCGTGAAGCGGATGGGCTTGCCCTGGGCGTCGGGGAGCGTGCCGTGCACGGGATCGAACTCGAGCGTGCCGGCAAAGGCGAGCGCGGTGACGATCTCCGGGCTCGTGAGGAACGAGAGCGTGGCGGCGCTGCCGTCGTTCCTTCCGGGGAAGTTCCGGTTGAACGACGACACGATCGTGTTGGTCTCGTCGGCGCGCACGTCGCTCCGCTTCCACTGGCCGATGCACGGCCCGCACGCGTTCGCGAGCACCGTGCCGCCGATCTTCGCGAACGTGTCGATGAGGCCGTCGCGCTTGATCGTCTGATAGATCCGCTCGGAGCCCGGCGTGATCCAGAAGGGGACCTTCGCCCGGAGACCCGCCTTGGTCCCCTGCACGGCGACGTGGGCGGCGCGGCGCATGTCCTCGTAGGAGGAATTCGTGCACGAGCCGATCAGCGCGTTCGTGATCCGCGCGGGCCAGCCGTTCGCTCTCACCTCGGCGGCGAGCTTCGAGATCGGCCGACCGCGGTCCGGCGAGTGCGGGCCGACGATGTGCGGCTCGAGCGCGTCGAGGTCGATCTCGACCAGCTCGTCATAGAAGGGCTTGGGATTCGCGAGGACCTCGGGGTCGGGCGTGAGGTGCGCGCGGACCTCGGCGGCGAGCTCGGCGACGTCCGCCCGATCGGTCGCGCGCAGGTACGCCTCCATGCGCGCGTCGAACGGGAACACGGACGTGGTTGCGCCGAGCTCGGCGCCCATGTTGCAGATCGTCCCCTTGCCGGTCGCGCTGATCGACTCGGCGCCGGGGCCGAGGTACTCGATGATCTTGTTGGTGCCGCCCTTGACGGTCAGGAGCGTGCAGAGGTACGTGATGACGTCCTTCGGCGCCGCCCACCCGGAGAGCTTCCCGGTCAAGCGGACGCCGATGAGCTTGGGGTGGAGCACCTCCCACGGGAGCCCCGCCATGACCTCGCCGCAGTCGGCCCCGCCGACGCCGATCGCGAGCATCCCGAGGCCACCGCCGTTGGGCGTGTGGGAGTCGGCGCCGATCATGAGGCCGCCCGGGAAGGCGTAGTTCTCAAGGACGACCTGGTGGATGATCCCGGAGCTCGGCTTCCAGAAGCCGATCCCGTACTTCCTCGACGCCGAGCGAAGGAAGTTGTAGACCTCCTCGTTCTCCTTGATCGCACGGGCGAGGTCATCCGCGCTGCCCGTCTCGGCACGAATCAGGTGGTCACAGTGAAGCGTCGAGGGGACCGCCACGCGCTTTCGTCCCGAGTGCATGAATTGAAGTAACGCCATCTGCCCGGTGACGTCCTGCATGGCGACGCGGTCGACACGCAACTTCAAGATCGCCCTGCCGCGGTCCCACTTCTGGCGCTCGAAGTCCCAGCAGTGCGAGACGAGGATCTTCTCCGAAAGGGTGAGCGGCCGGCCGAACGCTTTGCGGGCGCGAGCGAGGCGCTGCTCCATCGACCTGTACAGGGACCGGACCTCGACGGCGGACATCAGCGCCTCCTCCCGCTCATAATTCTCACCCCTGAGGTCGCGTCATTCCAGCGCGCGTACCTCGACGCGGCCACGACGCGCGGGTTGAATGACAAGCCAATTTAACGCGCCGCGCCGTCAGCGTCAAGGACGGCGCGACAAACGGCAGGGCAGGCGGAGCGCCGCCGAAGCGGCGTCGTCATCGGAGCTATACTACCGCCACTCGTATGTCCCGTCGTCACGATCGCCTCGACCTCCTCGACCGTTACCTGCGCATCCCGACGATCAGCCGGCAGGTCACGGGGCCGATGGTGGACGCCGTCCGCGCGTTCTGGAGCGAGGTCGGCGTCGAGCTCGTCCCGCTCGCCGCCGACGAGGGTCGTGGCACCCCCGCGCTCTTCGGGGAGCTCCCCGGGCCCGCCGGCGCGCCGACCCTCCTGCTCTACGGGCATTACGATGTCCAGCCGACGGGCGACCTCTCCCGATGGCGCTGGGAGTCCATCGAGTGTCGCCCGTTCGAGCCCACCTACTTCCGCAAGGGTGCGCGCGTCGACCCGCGCGCGCTCGACGCGGAGGCGCTCGACGACGTCGTCGTGGTGGCGCGCGGGAGCGCCGACAACAAGGGCCAGCATCTCGCCAACGTCCTGGGCGCGCTCGACGCCCTGCGAGCCGGGACGGCGCAGTGGACGGTGAAGATCATCCTCGACGGCGAGGAGGAGCACGGGAGCCCGAACCTCACGGCGATCGCGCAGGCCCACCGCGCCCGCCTCGCCGCTCACGTGCTGATCGGCTCCGACGGGCCAAAGCACGCGAATCGCCCCACCCTCGTGATGGGCGTGCGCGGCCTGCTCAGCGTGGACATCGTCGCCGACAACGGGCAGGCCGCGTCGGTCCACTCGGGCAACTACGGCAACATCGTGCCCAACCCCGTGCTGCCGCTCGCGCGCCTCATCGAAGACATCGAAGCGCGCGTGCGCGACTACGCCGCCCGTCACGACCGGTTCCACCGCGAGGCGAAGGAGGTCTTCGCCAAGTGGAAGGACACGGCGGTGTGGAGGCCCTACCTCTGGCCGACCGTCAACGTCAACCACTTGATGACCGACGGCGCCTCACCCGAACTCCGGCGCACGATCATCCCCCGCTCCGTCCACGCCCGTCTCGACATCCGCCTGACGCCGGACACGCCGCTCCTGGCGATGGTCGAGATCGTCGAGCGCGCGGCGGCCGACCACCAGACGAAGCATCGCGGGATCACCTTCACGGTGCGGACCTCGGGGCAGCCCGCGAGCTACACCTCGCCGGCCCGCCCGGAGTTCGGCTGGCTCCTCCGGCTCCTCGCCGAGCAGGAGGACGGCGAGCCCGTCGCGCTGCCCATCCTCGGGGGCACGCTCCCTCTACACGTCTTCACCGACGTCCTCGGCATCCCCGCGCTCTGGATCCCGGCGGCGAACAGCGGGAACCAGCAGCACGACATCAACGAGCACTACGTCCTGCGCCACTTCTACCGGCAGACCGCGCTCTACGCCACGATCGCCTCCTCGCGGCCCGCCTGATCTCTCACCGCCGTGAGGCAAGGCCTCGTGAGCTTACAAGTTGATTCGGGGAGAGGACGGGTGTACTTGATAGCAAGCCCCCCCATGGAGAGGCGCATGCCTGTTCGATCTGTCGGTTGGCGCGTGAGGGCGCGCGTCGCGCTCGCGGGCCTGGCCGTGGCGTTCCTCGTGGGAGCCGCGCCCGCGGCGGAGCCTGACTTCGCGTCGATCGGCGCGGTCCCGTATGCGCCGCCCAAGCCCGCGCCCGCGTTCGCACTCCCCGACCTCCAGGGCAAGACCGTGCGCCTTGCCGACCTGCGCGGCAAGGTCGTGCTCGTCTTCTTCTGGGCGACCTGGTGACCCGACTGCCGGGAGGAGTTGCCTTCCGTCAACAGGCTGTACCAGGATCTTAGGACAAAGGGGCTCGAGGTCCTGCTGATCAGCTTTAGGGAAGACCCCGCGCGCGTGAAGCGCACGGCCGCCGAGCGTGGTTACGTCGCCCCCGTCCTCCTCGACGAGTCCGGAGAGGTCACGGGGAAGCTCTACGGGGTCTGGGGGCCGCCCACCGCCTACCTCATCGACCGGCAGGGACAGCTAGTCGGGCGACTGGTGGGTCCACACGACTGGTCCACGCCGGCCGCCCGGGAGCTCGTCGCGGCGCTGCTGGCCGCGCCTCCGCCGAAGCGCTGACGACGCGAAAGGCGGGCGGAGCCCCCCGCCGAGGTCCTAGTGCATGCGGGCGTCGTCGAAGCCGTGCGACGCCTTGATCCGCTCCTCCGTGCCCGGGATGTACCGCTTCTCGAGGTCCTGGAAGTGCGCGACGCGGGCCATCACATGGTGGCTCTCGGTCGGGTGGCCGACCTTCGTCTTCTCGAGCCGCCACTGCGCCTGTTCCTGGTCGCGCACCAGCTCCTCCATCGCGTTCCACATCGCGTACGTCGCCGCGTGGGCGGCGAAGAGCGTGATGAAGATGAACTTGTAGCCGAGCTCGCCGAGCTCCCGGAACGTGAACGGGTTCGGGTCCGCGTGCCAGCGGAACGACGAGGAGTAGTTGAACGCGAGCGGCAGGCGAGGGTGCGTCTCCCGCATCGCGCGCGCAAAGGCGACCGCCGGCTCGCGCGAGGCGTTCGACAGCTCGCACCAGACCAGATCCACGCCGGCGTCGGCGTAGGCCCGACCGCGCCGGATCGCCTCCTCCAGGCTCCCGCCCACCGCGCCGTACGCGTCGGTCCGCGCGACGATGACGAAGTCCGGGTCGAGACGGTCCCGCGTGTCCACGGCGGCGCGGTACTTACCGAGCGCCTCCTCCAGACTCACCACGGTCTTGCCGGCGATGTGCCCGCAGCGCTTCGGGAACCGCTGGTCCTCGAGATGGATACCGGCGACGCCCGTCTTGACGTACTCCTGCACGGTCCGGATCGTGGAGAGCGCGTTCCCGTAGCCGTCGTCCGCGTCGGCGATGATCGGGATCGAGACGGCGCTCGCGACCATCGAGGCGATCCGCGTGACCTCCGTCTGGGTGAGGAAGCCCATGTCGGGCCAGCCCTGCGCCAGCGCCATCGAATAGCCGCTCAGATAGACGCTCGTCATGCCGACCCGCTCGGCGATCTGGGCGCCGAGGGGATCGTAGACCCCGCCGGTGAAGAGGTACGGCTCGGTCTGCAAGAGTTTCCGGAAGGCGCGCCCCATGTTTTCCACGATCCCGTCCCTCCTCAGGCGGTGTGGCTCTGCGCGACGGACGTCGCACACCAGCGGCAATAGGTGATGGTCCCCATCTCGATCGAGCAGCTCCGGCAGCCGGCGGTACCGCATTCCTGGCAGCCCGTCCGCCGCGACGGCGCCTCCAGCGTCATCCCGCATTCGCACGTGGCGTTCATCGCGTTCCCCTCCCGCGTCGCCTCCGTTTGCCGCGTCCCGGGCGGCCGCGCCGCGTGCTCACACTTTCCGACCGCGGCGGATGCAAAGCAACGTTATTGTTTTTATAGCCTCGATAAAATATATTTATCAGTCAGGGAAACACCGCGCGCCCAGTCATGGAGATCCCTCAGGTCGAGGCGTTCCTTGCGGTCGGCACCTTCGGCGGCTTCCGCCGCGCGGCGGAGGCGCTCCGCCTCACCCAGCCGGCGGTCAGCGCCCGGATCCGGGCGCTCGAGGGATCCCTGAACGTGCGGCTCTTCGAGCGTGGCGCGCACGGCCTCGCCCTCTCCGCCGCCGGCCGGGCGCTCAGACCCCACGCCGAGCAGCTCCTCCGCGCCGTCGCCCTGGCCCGCCAGGCGGTCCACGACCTCCGGCCGGCGTCGGGGGGCGCCCTCCAGATCGCCGCGGTGCTCTCGATCTGCACGTACCTCCTGCCCGACGTGCTCAAGCGCTTCCAGGCCGCCTACCCCAAGGTCCTCATCACCGTCCGGTCGGGGCACTCGAAGGAGGTCCTCGAGATGGTGCTGCGCGCCGAGGCGGAGATCGGGCTCGCGCGTTCCCTTCACCACCCCGAGGTCGAGACGCTCTCCCTTCGGGACGACCCGCTCGTCCTGGTCGCGCGCCCGGCCGCCTGGCCGGAACGGGAGCGGCGGGCGCGTCTCGAGGAGGTGGCGGACCGACCCCTCGTTTTCTTCGACCGCGGCTCGAGCGACTGGACGCTCACCCACGGCCTCTTCCGCCGCGCCGGGCTCGTCCCCAACGTGGCGCTCGAGGTCGAGACGATCGAGACCGCGAAGCGGATGGTCGAGCGCGGCGTCGGCTTCGCGTTCCTCCCGCACCTCGCCGTCGGGCGGGAGCTCCGCCGACGCACGCTGGCGGCGATCGAGATCGTGGACGCCGAGCCGATCAGCCGGAGTCTCGACGTGATCCACCCGCGCGCGCGGCCGCTTTCCGGCGAGGCGCGGGCGCTGCTGGGCGTGCTGCGATCGGCGCTGTCGGCGGTCGGAGGACGGGTGAGCGCCAGACGACGCGCACGCGCGGGTCGAGCCTGACTGATCGGCTCGGCGCCCGCTCAGGAGAACTTGATCTGGACCGTCCCCTCGTACCTGCCGCCGGTCGTGTCGAGGAACTCGACCTTCAGCGGCCCGGGATCCGCCGCCCTGAGGGCGAAGGAGAAGAAGGGGTTCTCGCTCACGCTCTGGGTGGTGTCGAACGTGACGATCGTCTTGCCGAGGTACGTCACGACCACCCTGTGGATGTAGTTGTACGTCTTCGGGATGATCTTGCCCTGCGCGTCGCGCTCGATCCGCTCCATCGGATGGATCACGAGCGTGCGGACCTGCACGACGTCGCCGGGGACGATGCGCGACGGAATCCTGATCCGGACCTTGCCGAGGTCCGACATCCCGTCTAGCCCCCGCACCCGCCTACCGTGACCTTGACTTCGCGCGCGACCTGCCAGAGGGTGCCGTCGCTCTGCTCGACGATGGCGCGGACGTCGCCCGTCTCACCGAGCCGGACGTTCTCGCCCATGAACGCCTGCCCCGCCGCAGGCGTGAGTGTGACCCGCGTCACGACGGGAATCCGGTTCTTGTCCGCCACGATGTAGATGTGCTTGACGTAGCTCGTCGGCGTCATCGGCGAGTCCACACGCACCGACACGGGGACGACGGCGCCGTTCTCGGCGATGAGCGGGGTGTCGAGCTTGATCAGGCCCGCGCCGTCCCGGATCGGCCGGCTCCCGAACACCCGCTTCAGCGCCTCGTCGACGCTCTCGTGGAGCCCGAGCTGTTGCGCGCGGGCGGGCCGGGGCGCGGTGAGAACACCGCTCGCCGCGGCGACGCCGATCGCGCCGAGCGTCTCGAGCATTCGCCGTCGCGTCACGGTGGGGGATGACCGCATGACGGTCCTACTCTACACCCGGAGCGCCGCCGAGCGTGTAGGCGGTGGGATCCGGCTTGAACGCCCGGGGCAGCCAGAGCGGGCGACGGAGGTTGCCCGGTCCCGGCGCGGGCCGCGCGAGCCGGAGCCACTCGCGGTAGACCTCGAAGGACCGGTTGGTGTCGACGACGATGTCCCCGTAGCGATCGTCCGGGCCCGCCTTCGCGACCGTCACCTTCTGGTGCCAACAGTGCTGGCCGCTCACGGGATCGGGCTGCACCGGGAAGGTCAGGTTCTGGTGGACGCCCGCGTCCTGCCACCAGATCCGCGCGGAGTCAGGATCGTCGCTCGCGAACGGTCGCACGCCCTCGAGCTGGCGCATCCGCCACTGCCCGCGCTCGACCTGCTGGAGCTCGACGAGCGCGGTGGACCACCGCTCGCCACCCGCCGCGCGATGAAGCCGCCAGCGCCCCAGGTGGTGCGAGCACGCGATCACACCCGGGTGAATCGCCTCCGTCACCCAGGCGCGATCGACGAAGTGACCGATCGCCGTCGTGACCCGGAGGAGCTCGCCCGTCGTGACGCCGAGCCGGGCCCCGTCCTCTGGATGGAGCCACAGCGGGTTCGCGTGCGAGATCTCGGAGAGCCATTTCGAGTTGCCCGAGCGCGTGTGGATGAGCGTCGGGAGGCGGAAGGTCGGCAGGAGCACCATCTCGCCCCTGGCGCGATCGATCTTCGACCAGTGCACGTGGCTCCGGATGTAGCTCGGCACGGCCTCCGCGGGCCACTTCCACTCCTTGAGCGTCCGTGAGAAGAACTCGAGCTTCCGCGACGGCGTCGGAAAGCCGAGCCGCGCGACGCCGTCCACCTCGAGGCCGACCGCTTGGCCGTCCCTGACGACCACCTTCGTGACCGGATCCACGCGGGCGCCGTCGAGCTCGCGGGCCGCGAGCGGCTGCTCGTGGGTGCGGTAGACCTCATCCTCGACGAGGAACGCCCCGTATTTCCGCATATAGGCGAGCGGCGTCAGCCCCTCGCGCGCCGCCGCGTCGGGGAGGCCGGGGACGCTCCGCTCGAAGATCCAGCGGTAGACCTCCTCGACCCGGAGCTTCTGGCCCGGGCGATAGGGCGACTCGAAGTACTTCCGCACGCCGAGGCTCCCGTCGGGATCGATCCGCCACGAGAGCTCGATCCAGAACTCGTCCTCCTCCCACACCTGCCCGAGTCCGGCCGCCTCGTGGGCCTGCCAGGTGAGGTCGAAGGTCCGGCCCTGCCGCTCGAGCATCACGCGCAGCACGGGCTGGCGGAAGCCGATCCAGCGGGCCGCATGGGTCTCCTGCGACATGAGGTCGTGGCGCTCCGAGGCGTGCCCCATCGGCAATACAAAATCGGCGAACCACGCGGTTTCACTCCAGATCGGCGTGAGACACGCATGCCGCTCGATCTTCGCCTCGTCGGTCAGCATCTCGACCCACGACATGCCGTCGGGGTTCGTCCACACGGGGTTGTAGACGCGGGTGAAGTACATCGCGAGCTTCCCGCGACCCTCCTTCAAGAAGTGCGGCAGGAGGTAGCTCATCTCGAAGAACGCGAGCGGGTACTCGCGCGGCATCAGGAGCTCGCTCCACACGCGGGCGGGGGGCGGCATGAGCGGCGGCGCGGGCACGGCCTTGTGCCAGGCGCCGGGCGCGGTGCCGCCGGGCGTGGCGACCGCCCCCATGAGCACCACGATCAGCTCGAGCGCCCGCGCCACCTGCCAGCCGCCGAGGTTGCCGGCCGCGGCGTTGCGCCAGACGTGGGTCGCCAGCGCCGCGCCCGCGCGACCGATGGCACGCGCGACCTCCACGATCGTCGCCGCGGGAACCCCGCTCTCGTTCTCGGCGAACTCGGGCGTGTAGCGTGCGTAGAGGTCGTCGAGGGATCGTTCGAAGGTCTCGAAGCTCACGGGCAGATCCCGCCGCTCCTCGCGGAGGTACTCCTCCCAGTTCACCCAGCGGCGCACGAAGTCCCGGTCCCAGAGCCGCTCGCGGATGAGGACGCTCGCCATCGCGAGCAGCAGCGCCGCCTCGGAGCCGGGCCAGGGCGCGAGCCACCAGTCCGCCATCGACGCGGTGTTCGACAGCCGCGAGTCGATGACGCACACCTTCGCCCCGCGCTCCTTGGCCTCCATGATTCGCTGAGCGTGGGGGTTGAAGTAGTGGCCCGTCTCGAGGTGCGAGGAGAGCAGCAGGATGAACCGCGCGTTGGCGTGATCGGGCGAGGGCCGGTCCATGCCGTGCCAGAAGGCGTAGCCCGCGCGGGCGCTCGAGGAGCACACGTTGGTGTGGCTGTTGTGGCCGTCGATCCCCCAGGCGTGGAAGACGCGCTGGAGATAGACGAGCTCGTGGCCCGCGCGGCCGAGGTGGTACATGATCTCCGTGTGCCGGCCCTCGACGAGCGCCTTCCGGATCCGGCCACCGAGGTCGTCGAGCACCTCGTCCCAGCTCACGCGCTCCCACTGCCCGCCGCCGCGGGGCCCGACCCGGCGCAGCGGATAGCGGATCCGCTCGGGGTCGGTGACCTGGTTGAGCGTCGCCGGTCCCTTCGCGCAGTTGCGTCCGCGGCTTCCCGGATGCACGGGGTTGCCCTCGAACTTCTGGATCGCCAGCGTCTTCGGATCCACGTACGCCAGGAGGCCGCACGCCGCCTCGCAGTTGAAGCAGATCGTGGGGATCAGCGCGTAGTGGCGCGGGCGCTTCCGCGGCCACGCGGTGGGATCGTACTCCACCCAGTCGTCCCAGCGCTCGACGGGCGGGTAGCTCCTGAGACCGCCGGCGGGCGGCGCGAGCTCACGGGCCACGGGGTGCAAGGGCTCGGGGGCGCGCGGCTCCCGCTCGCTCACGACAGCGGCACCGACTGCCCGGCCTTCACCCATAGGTCCTCGTAGACCCAGAGGCCGACGAGGGCGAGCACCCCGCCGAACGCCGCCGAGTACGGGTTGGGCCAGATCAGGACGACCGGAAGCGCGGTGCCGGCCGCGACGACGCCGCCCCAGAAGGGCGTCTTCCACGCGCCGCGCGTGATGAGCGCCGCGGCGCGGGCGGCGTCGCGGTTCGCGTGGGGCACGAGGAGCTCGGCCAAGACCACGAGCCCGTGGCCGAGGAGCGCCGCCGCCATCACCGCGCTGAGCGTCCAGAGGGCCCCGATCTCCCCGGCGCTGACGAAGCCGACGATGAGGAGCGACGCGCTGCCCGCGACCACGGCGGCGAGGAGGAGCTGCGGCAGGAGGAGCGCGCTCTGCCAGAAGTCGCGCCCCTCCGCCTGCCCGAAGAGGAAGGCGCTGTAGCCCGCCGACGCTCCCGCCAGAACGAGGGCCGGCAGCGCCAGGAAGGGAACGATCTCGCCGCGGCCCAGGAGCGCGCTCCCGAGCCACAGGAGGGCGACGCCGCCGTAGGCGACGAGGACCCACGCGCCCCAGACCAGCCACGATCGGTGGTTCGACCGGAAGAGGATGTAGTGGAAGCGCTCGGGGCGCTTGAGGTCGAGCACGAGGAAGGCCGTCGTCGCGAGAAGGAAGAGGAGCGCGAGGGCCGGTGCCCAGACGCCGAGCAGCGCGACCGATGGCGAGGCACCGCCGAGCACCGCGACCGCCGCGATCAGGAGCGGGCCGGCGGCGATCGACTTCGTGAAGAGATACGCCGAGACCTTCCGGCCCCACGGCCGCGGCGCGTGCGGCACGTCGTAGACGGGCCGGGCGAGCGCGCCGTCGCCCTCGTCCGCCTGGACGGCGGCGACCATCCGCACGAGGTCGAGCTCCGCCTCGGGCCGCTCCGCCCAGAGGTAGCGCTCCGTCGTCGACTGGAGCTCGGGCGTGAGGGCCGAGGCGTCGGCGCCGAGGTAGAACACCTTGGGCCGCGTGCCCTGCTCGGCCTTGCGCACCTGCACGGGGGCGCCCGCGACGAGCCGGGCGATCCGCGACGCGGGATCGTCGAGGTCGCCGGCGACGATCGCCTGCTCGGGGCAGACGATCACACACGCGGGTTCGAGCCCCACCTCTATGCGGTGGGCGCAGTAGTGGCACTTCGCGGCGGTCCGGGTGTTCGGGTCGATGTAGAGCGCGTCGTAGGGACACGCCTGCATGCACGCCTTGCAGCCGATGCAGCGATCGCCGTCGAAGTCGACGATGCCGTCGGGGCGCCGATAGAGCGCGACCGTCGGGCAGATCGTCACGCACGGAGCCCGGTCGCAGTGGTTGCAGCGGAGCACCGCGAAGTAGCGCCGGGTGTGCGGGAAGGTCCCCCGCTCCACGTACTTGACCCAGGTGCGGAAGGCGCCGAGCGGCACCTGGTTCTCCTCTTTGCATGCCACGGTGCACGCGTGACAGCCGATGCAGCGGCGCTGGTCGATCACGAAGCCGTAGCGCACGAGACCTCTCGTCGGAGGGGGCGATTTCGCAGGCGCGCCCTAGGGGCGCGACGGCCCCCTCCGAAACCGGGGGAAGCGCTCCCGAGAGGGAGCGAACCCCCAGAATAGGTTGCGCGGGCAAAGCCCGCGCTCGAGCGGCGGGTACTCAGACGCGCTCCTGTCTGGCTAGCGCAGACTCGAGTAGTACGCCGCGAGGTCGGCGATCTGGTCGTCCGGAACCGATTTCATCAGCTCCTTGAGGGCCTTGAGCGTCGGGTCCCCCGGGCTCCGCTGGTCCGCCTTAAAGAGGAGCATCTGGTTCGCGAGATAGCCGGGGGGCTGCCCGCGCAGATCGGGAATGCCCTTCGCGGGATCGCCCTTCCCGGACTCCACGTGGCAGACGACGCACTGCTGGGACGCCACGCGGCCCCGCTCGACGGCGCCGGCGTCGACCTTGACCGCTGTCGGCTGGCGCGACTGGCTCGCGAAGTAGGCGGCGAGATCGTCGATCCCGGCCTCCCGCACGTACTTCGCGTAGGGCTCCATCTCGGGTGACGGTCGCCGGCCCGCGGCGTAGTCCTCGATCGCCTTCTTGAAATACCAGGGCGCGATGCCCGCGATGATCGGCATCGTGTTGGACGGGCTCTGGCCGCCCAGACCGTGACAGGCGCTGCAGGCGAGCGCCTTGGATGCGCCGGGCGCGTCGAGCGGGCCCGCCCCGGCGGGTCCGCTCATGAGCACGCTGAGACCCAGCGGGCCCAGGATGAGGCCAAGAATCGTTCGCATCGGGCGCTCCCTCCTCCAGCCTAGCCGAGAATGTCCTGCCAGATACTCCTGGCCCAGCCGTCCGCATTCTGCGCCCACTGGGCCGACTGGCCGGGGGTGAGCTTCTGCTCGATCTGGACGACCTTGCCGCCCTCGATCTTGTACGCGTTGACGACTGCGATCGCCTCGCGGTCGTTGACCCAGCTGTAGCAGGTGTTGCCCGGCGCCATCGCCGGCGGTTCCTTGCCGTTCAGCAGATGGACGACCGCGACGGCGCAGATCTTGCCCATGGCGTTCGCGATGTTGCCGGACTTGGGCACCGGCAGCCCGATGGTCGAGTCGCCGACGACGTGGACGTTCTTGTGCTTCACCGACTCGTAGGTCAGGTGGTTGACCTCGCACCAGCGCTTGTCCGCTCCGACCAGGTCCGCCTGGGCCGCGATCGTCCCCGCCCGCTGGGGCGGGATCAGGTTGACGACGTCGTACTTCACCCGGTCGCCGAGGTCCGTCGTCACCTCACGGACGGAGGGATCCACCTTCACGACCTTGTTGGACGCGCGGTACTCGAGGTTCGGGTAGTCCTTCCACGCGGCGCGGAAGAGAGCGGCCTTCGAGACGACGTTCTGGTTCGCGTCGAGCACGATGAGCTTCGACTTGGGCTTGTGCGTCTTTAAGTAAAACGCCACTTGACACGCGCGCTCGTACGGGCCGGGCGGGCAGCGGTAGGCGACGGGCGGCACCGTCAGCACGAAGACGCCACCGTCCGGGATGGCCGCGAGCTGTCGGGCGAGCTCGACCGTCTGCGGGCCGGCCTTCCACGCGTGGAGCACGCGGTCCTGGGCCGCGGCGAGCCCGTCGACCTGCTCCCACTGGAACTCGACGCCCGGCGAGACGATGAGCCGGTCATACTGCAAGTACCCGTCGCCGACTCGGACGCGGCCGGTGTCCGGCTCGATCGCACTCGCCGACTCGTGGTAGATCCTGACGCCGTGATTCCGGAGACCGCCGTAGCCGAAGGTGAGGCCGTCGATCGAGCGGACGCCGGAGAGGACCAGGTTGGAGAACGGGCACGACACGAACTGTTTGTTGGGCTCGAGCAGGACGACCTCGATCGACGGGTCGGCCAGCCGCACGTACTTCGCGGCCGTCGCGCCGCCCCAGCCGCCGCCGACCACGACGACCCGGCGGCCCGCTTTGGGCGCGAAGTCGCCCTTGATCGCCGGCGCGCACCCCGCGGCCAGGAACCCGAACCCGGCGCCGGCCGCCGACGTCCTGAGAAACTCCCTGCGCGTCAATCGCGTCATGACACGACCTCCGTTCGCGTCCGTGTTCTCGATGCGCCGCTCACAGCGCGCTGAATCGTCGGTGCTCCTCGTTCCAGGTCGCGCCCAGAGCCCACGCCGCCATCACGAGGACCACGAGGCCGAGGGCCGGGCCCCAACCGATCGCCGACGGCAGGAACACGGCGGCGCCGAGCTCCCGGAGGAGGCCGGTCTGCGCCGCCACGAGGCGCGCCAGCGAACCGCCGAGGGCGAAGCAAGCGATCGCCGCCCAGAGCTTCACCTGGCCCTCGCCCGCGCGCCAGATCGAGCCCGCACCGCAGCCGCCGGCCAGCGTCATCCCAACGCCGAACACGAGGCCCCCGCCGAGCGCCCCCGCCCCCGCGGCGGGGAAGACCCACTCGCCCTTGTCCTTGAGGTCGGTGAACTTGAGAATCGCGAACCCGACCGTGCTGATCACGAGCGCGAGCGCGGCGGCGCGCGTGTGCTCGGCGTCACCGGTCATGAACGGCTCGCGAAACGCGCGCACGAGGCAGAAGCGCGAGCGCTGGAAGATCACGCCGAACGCGACGCCGAAGAGCAGGAAGACGCCCTGCGCCACGTAGCCGCCGCGCGAGTAGACGAACGGCGTCGCGAGCAGGACGATCAGCAGCAGCGCGCCGACCCACGGCTGCCGGCTCGGCCCCGCGGCGGACGACGCCAGGTACACGCGCCCCGTGCCGCCCGACCACTCGGGCCGGTGCTCCGTCTCCCAGACGAGGTAGCGGAGCCCGAGAAACGCGCCCGCGCCGAGACCGAGCATCATGCCGAGGCCCGCGAGCGAGAGCGCGCTCGTCGCCGAGAAAAAGCCCCCGATGTTGCAGCCGAACGCGAGGACGGCACCGACGCCCATCAGGAGCCCGCCGCAACCACCCTTCAGGAGCTCGCCCCGCGGCGGCACGCGTACCGCGAACTCCCTCGCCAGGAGCGCCGCCACGAGGCCGCCCAGGAGGACGCCCGCGTTCAGCAGCGACCCCGAGTAGAGCCACGGGGCGAGGAGATCGGCGCGGCGCACGACCCCGAGGCCCGTCAGGACCCAGTCGCCCCAGTTCCGCATGCCGTCCGACGCGGTCCACGGCCGGTCAAAGGTGAACAGAAAGACGTTGAGCGTCGCGACGAGGATCGCCGATCCCCAGACGGGCCAGGGACGGCCGAAGAGCACCGCGTACTGCGCCGAGAGCGAGCGGCCCATGCGCCGGCCGTTACTTCGTCCGTTGCACGACGAACCGGAAGACGCCCGCCGACTCCCCCCGCTCCACGATCCGGTGCCCCGACTGCTTCTCGAACGCCTCGAGGTCCACCACCGAGCCTGGGTCGGTCGCCAGCAGCTCGATCGCCGCGCCGGGCGGGACCGTCTTGATCGCCTTCCCGAGCTTCACGACCGGCAGCGGGCAGTCGAGGCCCCGGCAGTCGAGGGTCGTGCGGTCGGGTGGCGGCGGGGGCGGCGGCTCGAGGGTCGTCGAGCCCGCGACGGGGTAGCCCGACTTGACCCACGCCGTCATGCCGCCGGTGACGTTGTACCAGTGCTGGATGCCGTGGCGCTTGAGCGCGCTGATCACCGTGCTCGAGCGGAGCCCGCCCGCGCAGAGCACGGCCTTCGGCCGGTCGAGTGGGACGCGGTCGCGACGGGTCAGGGACTCCATCATCGGCAGATGGAGGGCGCCCTCGATGTGGCCGTCGAGCCACTCGAAGGGCTCGCGGACATCGATCACGGCGAGGTCGCGCCCCTCCTCGAGCCACTCCAGGAGATCGTGCACGGTGATCTGGTCCACGGTCTCGAGGGCCAAGCCCTCGCTCTTCCACTCGATCATCCCCCACTGGAGGAACCCCGTGACCTCGTCCACGCCGACGCGCGAGAGCGCCTGCACGGCGCGCTCGAGGTCCGATGGGCCCGGCGCGAGGAGCAGCAGCGGCACGCCCGCCGGGACGGCCCACGCGACGCGCTCGGCGAACTGCGGGCTCTCGATCCACACGTTGATCGCGCCCGGGACGTGGCCCTCGCCGTACGCGCCGGGGTCGCGTAGATCGACCACGCACTCCCCGCGTCGCACCGCCTCCCACGCCTCGCGCGCCGTGTACGGGCGTGGCTTCGCGGCCTGGAGCGGGATCAGCCCCCGGTTCTTGCCGACGATCTTCTCGAACTGGGGCGGCTTCGGCGGCAGGTCGCGCATGATGAACTCGACGAACGCGGCGCGGTCGCGGAGCTGCAACGCGGGGTTGAAGCGCCGCTCGAAGCCAATCGTGGAGCCCGCCTTCGCCGACATCGCGCGCCCACACGCGGAGCCCGCCCCGTGGGCCGGGTAGATCTCGACGCTGTCGTCGAGGCGCAGGAGCACGCGCGTCAGGCTCTCGTACGCCTCCGCGGCCGCGCGCGCGCCGCCGAGGTCGGGGCGCCCAACCGACCCGACGAAGAGCGTGTCCCCGGTGAGGACGAACCACGGCTCCGTGCAGCGCTCGAGGTCGGTGACGAGGAGACAGATCGAGTCCGGCGTATGGCCCGGGGTGTGGGCGACCGTCAGCCGGATCCGCCCGACGTCGAGCGCGTCGCCGTCGCTCAGCCGCTCGTGGTCGAAGGCGAACCCGGCCGTCGCGTGGGCGAAGATCGGCGCGCGCGTCGCGGCGGCGAGGTCACGGTTGCCCGAGATGTGATCGGCGTGCGTGTGCGTCTCGATGACGTGCGTGATCGTGAGGCCGCGGCGCCGGGCCAATCGCAGATATTCGTGGACGCGGTCGCGCCCGGGATCGACGACGACGGCCCGCCCGGCCTGGCCGCAGCCGATCAGGTACGAGAGGCACCCGGACTCTTCGTTGACGATCTGCTGGAAGATCATCCCGGCTCCCTATTCTATGCCAGGACCTCAGTGCTTCTCGGCCTTCTCCTTTTCGGTCTTCGCCTCCTTGATGACCTTGTCCGCCAGGAACGCCGGGACCTCCTCGTAGTGGGAGAACTCCATCGCGTAGGCGCCGCGCCCGCCGGTCATCGAGCGCAGGCTTGACTCGTACGTCAGCATCTCGGCCATCGGCACCGCGGCCCGGACCATCGCCGTCTCACCCGCCGGCTCCATGCCGACGATGCGGCCACGGCGCGAGTTCAGGTCGCCAATGATGTCGCCCGCCACGTCCGACGGGCAGGTCACCTCGACATTCATGATGGGTTCGAGCAGGATCGGATGGGCCTCCATGAACACCTTCTGGAGGCCCAGCGAGGCCGCGATCTGGAACGCCATATCCGAGGAGTCGACCTCATGGTAGGTCCCGTCGTAGAGCGTCACCTTGAGGTCGACGATCGGATAGCCGGCCAGGATCCCCTTCTTCATGCAGTCGCGGACGCCCTTCTCCACCGACGGAATGTAGTTGCGCGGCACGGCACCGCCGAAGATGTCGTCCACGAACTCGAAGCCGCCCCCGCGCGGCAGGGGCTCGGCGCGGAGCCAGACGTCGCCGTACTGGCCGCGCCCGCCCGTCTGCTTCTTGTACTTGCCCTGTCCCTCGGCGCGTCCCTTGACCGTCTCCTTGTACGGAATGCGCGGGGGCAGCAGGTTGACGTCCACGTTGTACTTGCGCTTCATGCGCTCCACGACCATCTCGACGTGGAGGCTGCCGACGCCCGCCACGAGGAGCTGCTTCGTCTCGGGGTCGAAATGGTAGTGGACCGTCGGGTCCTCCTCGGCGATCCGCGCGAGCGCGTTCGAGATCTTGTCCTCGTCGCCGCGTGTCTTCGGCTGGATCGCGAACGAGATGGCCGCCTCCGGGAATGTGATCCGCGGCAGCTCGAACGGCTGGGTCTCGTCGGTGAGCGTGTCGCCGGTGAGCGTCTCCTTGAGCTTCTGGGCGACGCCGATCTCGCCGGCCCCGAGCGCCTCGACATTCTTCTGTGTCTTCCCCATGAGCCACGAGACGTGTCCCATGCGCTCCTTGACGGAGCGCGCGGCGTTGAGGAGCGTCGAGTCGGATCTCAGCGTGCCGCTGTAGACGCGGAAGAGCGAGAGCTTGCCGACGTGGGGGTCGGAGAGCGTCTTGAACACCAACGCGGTCACGGGCGCCTTGGGATCGGCCGCGCGCGTGCCCGCCTGCTTCGTCTTGAGGTCCGTCCCGGCCACCTCAGCGCGGTCCGCCGGCGAGGGCAGAGAGTCGACGACGAGGTCGAGGAGCGCGTGGGCCCCCAGATTCCGGGAGGCGGACGCGCAGAGGACCGGCACGAGCTTGCCCTCGGCGATGCCGGCGGAGAGCGCCCGGAGCATCTCGGGCTCGCCGAGCGATCCTTCCTCGAGGTAGCGGTTGAGCAGCTCGTCGTCCGTCTCGGCGGCAGCCTCGACGAGCTTCTCCCGGTACTCCTTGACCCGTTCGGCGAGGTCGCCGGGAACCTCGCCCTCGCTCGGCTTGCCGCTCGCGTACGTCACGGCCCGGAGCTTCACGAGGTCGACGTAGCCGCGGAAGCTCGACTCCTCGCCCAGCGGGATCTGCAGCGCGACGAGACGACCCTTGAGGCGGCGCGCGAGCGAGTCGACCGTCCGGTAGAAGTCGGCGCGCTCGCGATCGAGACGGTTGACGACGACCGCGCGCGGCAGGCCGTACTCGGTCGCGAACTTCCAGACCTTCTCGGTTTGCACCTGCACGCCGGCGACGGCGTCCACGACGACGATCGCCGCTTCGACCACCCGCAGCCCGGCGCGCGCGTCCGCGATAAAGTCGCCGTATCCCGGCGTGTCCACGAGGGTGATCCGATGTCCCTTCCAATCACAATAGGCAACCGCCGTGTTGATCGAGATCTTTCTCTTTATTTCATCCGGGTCGAAGTCGGTGGTCGTCGAGCCGTCGTCCACCTTGCCCAGGCGCGTCACCGCGCCGGCGGCGAAGAGCAGCGCCTCCACGAGGGACGTCTTGCCGACGCCCCCGTGGCCGACGACACCGACGTTGCGGACCTTCCCGATCTCGATCGCCATGGACCGCTACCTCCCGGGGGGCCTTCCGCGGTGCGGCAATCCTACCACAGGCCTCTACGGGCGGATGGCGCGCTTGAGCTCGGCCAGGACCTCGGCGTCGCTGCCGGCCAGGTCCACCGGCGGGGCGAGCGGCGGCGGCTCGTACTTGAGGCCGGCACCCGTGAAGATCATCGCGACCTCGGTGTCGCCGGCGACCTCGCCCCCTTCCCTCAACGCGGTGAGCGCTGCGACGAGAGCGGCGGACTCGGGCGCCGTCCAGATCCCCTCGAGCCGCGCGACGCGCTGCTGCGCCTCCTGGATGGCCGTCTCGCTCACCGCGACTGCGCCGCCGCCCGTCTCGCGGAGCACCGTGAGCATCTGGCGCCCGGCGAACGGTGACGGCACACGGAGCCCCGCGGCGCGGGTCGTCGGATTCTCCCAGGCAGTGGTCGTCGGGGCGCCCTCCCGGAAGGCCTTGACCACGGGGGCGCAGCCCTCGGCCTGCACCGCGAAGACGCGCGGGAGCGCACCCGTGAGCCAGCGCATCGCGCGGAGCTCCTCGTAGGCCTTCGGGATCCCCAGGAGCCCGGTGCCCCCGCCCGTCGGATAGAGGAGGACGTCGGGCATCCGCCAGTCGAGGTCGGCCGCGAGCTCGAGACCGATCGTCTTCTTGCCCTCGAGCCGGTACGGCTCCTTGAGCGTCGAGAGGTCGAACCAGCCGAGCTCGGGCGCGACCTTCGCGGCGACCTTGCCCGCGGTCGCGATCGAGCCCTCGAGCGTGAAGACGTGGGCACCGGCGATCTGCGCCTCGGCGATCGCGGCGGGCGGCGTCCCACGCGGGACGATGACCACCACAGGGAGTCCCGCGCGCGCGCCATACGCCGCCGCCGCGCCGCCCGCGTTGCCCGCCGACGGGATGACGAAGCCCCGCGCGCCGAGCGTCCGCGCGCGCGTGATCGCCATGGAGAGCCCGCGCGCCTTGAAGGAGCCCGTGGGGTTCTGGCCCTCGTCCTTGGCCCAGAGCCTGCGCATCCCGAGGTGGGCCGCGAGCCGCGGCAGCGCGAGCAAGGGCGTCCCCCCCTCGCCCAGCGTCACGGGCACCTCGCCCGCGTCGAGCGGCGTGAGCTCGCGGAAGCGGTACATCCCGGGAGGGCGTTGCCGGAGCGCGTCCTTGCTCACGCTCGCCCGCACGCGCTCGAGATCGTAGCGCGCCGCCAGCATCTGCCCACACGTCTCGCAGACGGTCAATATCCGCTTCGGGTCGTGGCGCTGGCCGCAGACCGTGCACTCGACGCAGCTCAGGAAGCTCATGAGGCTCTCCTCGGCTCGAGGATAGCTCATTCTGTCCGCACAGGATCACAATGTACCCCGTGGGGGACGTTGACGCACCGAGGTTGACCTGATTGAATGAGGGCCGTGGGTGTCTACGACCAGATCAAGAAGGCATTCCAGGACATCATCGCCCCCGAGCTGCACGCACTCCGCGGAGACATCCGCGTGCTCGATCAGAAGATCGTCGGTCTCGACCAGAAGATCGACGGCGTCGACGCGCGCCTGACGGTCAAGATCGACGGCCTTCGGACCGAGACGGTCTCCCTCAAGGGCGAGCTGATCGCCGAGATTCGGCGCCTCGACACCAAGATCGACGGCGTGGATCGAGAGCTGCGGACCGCGATCGATATCCGCGAGCGCCTCGCCGCTCTCGAAGCCCGCCGCGCCTCCTGACAGCTCCCCGCCGCAGGCCCCGCTAGATCGACTGGCGCATCGCGGTCCGCGCGGGCAGGGTCATCCCGCGCTCCTCGGCCATGCGCGCGAGCTCCTGCGGCAGCGCGAACCGAACGTCCTCCTCGACGACGTGGACCTCCCGCACGGCGACGCCCTGCCCTCGCAGCGCTTGCACGGTCTGGGTCACGAGCACCTCGGGCGTCGAGGCGCCCGCGGTGACACCGATGCGGCGAGCGTCCTGCAGCCACTCGGCGCGGATGTCGCCCACATCGTTGATCAGGTAGGCGCGCGTGCCCGCCGTCTGCGCGACCTCCACCAGGCGGATGGCGTTCGAGCTGTTGGCCGAGCCGATCACCAGCAGCACGTCCACGTTGTTCGCCAGCCGCTTGACCGCCGCCTGACGGTTCTGCGTGGCGTAGCAGATGTCGTTCCGCGAGGGGCCGACGATCCTCGGGAACTTGCGGCGGAGAGCCTCGATGACGTCGCGCGTGTCGTCCACCGAGAGCGTCGTCTGGGTCAGGTACGCGATCTTGCTCGGGTCGGGGACCTCGAGCTTCTCGGCCTCGTCCACGTCGGCGATGACGAAGATGCGATCGGGTGCCTCGCCGAGCGTGCCGATGACCTCGTCGTGATCCTCGTGACCGATGAGGACGATCGAGTAGTTCTCGCGCGCGTAGCGGATCGCCTCGAGGTGCACCTTGGTCACGAGTGGGCACGTCGCGTCGATCACGCGCAGGCCGCGGCGCTCCCCCTCCCGGCGCACCTCCGGCGAGATGCCGTGGGCGCTGAAGATCACGGTCGCGTCGTCCGGCACCTCGTCGAGCTCGTCCACGAAGATCGCCCCCTGCTTCCGGAGCGTCTCGACCACGAGGCGGTTGTGGACGATCTCGCGACGCACGTAGACCGGGGGCTGGCAGACCGACAGCGCCAGCTCGACGATGTCGATGGCCCGCTCCACGCCAGCGCAGAAGCCGCGCGGCCCGGCCAGAAGGATCTCGGAGATGGTCGATCTCATCGCTCCCCTCGCCTCACCTGAGATAGTACGACACTCCGGCCACGGCCACATGGGCTTGCCACCCGCGGTTCGGGTCGGACGTGTTGCCGTTGGAGTTGTGGGCCAGGCGGTAGCCGACGTAGACCGCGGTCGAGTCGGTGAGGAAGACCGACGCGCCGACGCCACCCCACACGAGGAACGAGAAGCTCGAGTCGATCTCCCGCACCCGAAGATCGGTCCCGCCCGCGCCGCCGGCCAGCTCGGCGTAGGGCACGACCCGCCCGAGCCCCAGGAAGTGGTACCGGAACACGGCCGCGACGCCCGCCCAGAAGGCAGGCATCGGCTCCGTGTAACGCTGGTAGACGGGCTCGAGGCCGATCTCGAGGGCGCCGTAGAGCGGCCCTCGGAACGAGGGGCCAAAGGGGAGGAACGAGGACCGGAAGCCCAGGCTGAAGAACTCGAGGTCGCTCTGCGTGGCCTTCCCTTCCAGATTGAACTGCGCGCCGTAGGCGCCCTCGGCCGAAACCACTTGCGTGCCCTGGGCGAAGGTCCGCTCCGGGTCGAAGGCCTGCGCGGGTGACACGAGTGCCGTGACGGCGAAGAGCGCCGTCCCGGCGGGCCAGAGCGGAGAAGCCCTCACGGTTCGATCAACACTTTCAGCGCGTTCCCTTCCGCCATCAGATCGAGCGCCTGCCGGACCGCGTCCAGACGCATCCGATGCGTGATGAGGTCGTCCGGTACCAGCACGCCGGACTCCATCAGGTCCACGGCTCGCCGGATGAGCTCGGGCGTGTGGTGGAACGCGCCGAGCAGCGTCAGCTCCTCGTAATGCGCCCGACGCGTGTCCAGACGGATCGAGGTTCCGGGCGCGCAGCCGCCGAAGAATACCACGTTGCCGCCCCGGCCCGTCGCGTCGATCGCCTGCTCCCACACCTCGGGCCGGCCCGTCGCGTCGATCGCGACGTCCGCGCCAGAGCCGCCGGTGGCGGCGCGGATGGCTGCCACGACGTCGTCGGTCTGCGTCGCGTCGAGGCATTCGCCGATCCCGAGCCCCCGCACCCGTGCGAACCGCCAGCCGGATTTCCCGACCAGGATGACGCGGGCCTTGCGCGCGGCCGCCACCATCCCGAGGAGACAGCCGAGCGGACCCGCGCCGAAGACGACGATGGTCTGGCCCGACTCCACCCGCGCCCGCTCGATGCCGAGGAGCGCACACGCCACAGGCTCGGCGAACGCCGCGCGCGCGGCCGGGAGCCCGGGCCCGAGCCCCACGACGTTCTTCGCCACGAGCCGTGGGGGAAGCGCGATGAACTCACCGTACGCGCCGTTAACGAACAGGAGGTCGTCGCACAGGTTCGAGCGGCCCGCCAGGCACGGGCGGCACGCGCCGCACGGTGCCGAGTTCGCGGCGACGACGCGGTCGCCCTCGCGGACACCCCGGACGCCGGCGCCGACCGCCGTGACGGTGCCCGCGAACTCGTGGCCGAAGACCGTGGGGACCTTCGGAATCATGACCGGGTGGCCACGACGGAGCGTCTTGACGTCCGTCCCGCAGGTGAGCGCCGCGTCGACCCTGAGCACCAGCTCGCCGGTCTCCGGCTCGGGCACCGGGAGCTCCTCCGCGCGGAGGTCGCCCGGGCCGTGGAACACCATCGCCCTCATGGCGTCACGTACACCTTGAGCGCCTCGCGGCGTCGCATCAGGTCCACGCCGCGGTCGAGGCCGGGGAGCGTGACGCGGTGGGTAACGAGCCCGTCCACGGACACCTCGCCCGCGACGATCAGCCGGAACGCCTCGGTGAGATCGGACGGCGACGACGAGTACGTGGCGGTCAGGGTGAGCTCGCGGTGGTAGAGCGTCTCGAGCCGGAGCGGGAGCGTGTCACCGCCGGCGGCGAAGTAGTGGAGCGTCCCGCCGTCGCGGAGGCTTGCCACCGCCCACGGCAGCACGTCCGTCCCGCCGCCGGTGACGATGACCTGGTCGGCGCCGCGTCCGCCGGAGAGCTCGCGCTGCGCGGCCGCGGCCACGGGCGCGGGCCCCGCGGCGGCCGCACCCAGGCGCCGGGCGAGCTCCGCGCGCGCGGCGATCGGATCGCATCCGACGACCGCGGCGCCGGCGTGCCGGAGGAGCTGGACGAAGAGACAACCGATCGAGCCGAGGCCGACGACGACGACCGTGTCTCCGGGAGCGACCCGCGCGCGCCGCACCGAGCGCAGACAGCACGCGAGCGGCTCGACGAACGACGCCGCCTCGTCGGTCACGTGGCGAGGCACCCGGAACAGCGCGTGACGGACGTTTGGTGCGGGCACTCGCACGTACTCGGCGAAGCCGCCGGGGTCGAGGTTCGACGCCTTGAAGGCGCGACACATCGATTCGCTCCCCCGTCGGCAATAGTGGCAGTCGCCGCACGGGACGTGGTGGGCGGCGACGACCCGGTCACCGATCGCACAGTCGGTCACGTCCGGGCCGAGCGCGACAATCTCGCCGACCACCTCGTGGCCGAGCACGAGTGGCACCGGTGTCGACGGGTCGACGATCTTCGCGATGTCCGAGCCGCAGAGCCCGCAGCCTAGAAGACGCAGCAGCACCTCACTGTCGCCGATCGCCGGCCGGGGCCACTCCTCGGCGATCACCTTCCCGGCGCCGCGGTAGACGGCGGCAATCATGAGCTCGCCACGCCAATCACAGACTCGCCTCGGCCGTCGGACGGCCTGCGGCTCGCACGGCCACGCCAATCACGCGGCGATCCGCTGCGGAGCGCGCCCGAGCCGGGCCGCGACCCAGCAGCGGAGCGCGATCGCGAGCTTCTTCGCGATCGGCACCGTGACGCGCTCACCGAAGACCCGAAACCGGCGCGCCTCGATCTCGTCGAGCAGGGCGAGGTAGATCCGCCCCATGATCTCGGCGGGGACGAGCGGGCGGGCGTCGGCCGGCGGGAAGCTCTCCCACGCGAACCGGTAGAATCGCCGCGCGCGCGCCGCCTGATGGGCCATCAGACGCACGAAGCGGTCGGTGTAGCGCTCGGCCTTCAGATCGTCCACGGTGACACCGAACGCCCGGAGGTCCGCCTGCGGCACGTACACGCGCCCCGCACGAGCGTCGGCGCCGACGTCGCGGATGATGTTCGTGAGCTGGAGCGCGGTGCCGAGGCTGATTGCGTACTGACGCGCCCTCGGGTCGGTATAGCCGAAGATCTCGATGCAGCAGAGCCCGACCGCGGAGGCGACGCGGTAGCAGTACGGGTAGAGGTCGTCCGCCGTCTCGTAGGCAACCCGGTCGAGGTCCATCTCGACGCCGTCGATGATCGCCTCGAGCGCCGCACGCGGGATCGTGTAGGCGCGCACCGCGGTCTGGAGCCTGAGCGCGATCGGGTGGTCGGGGACCGCGCCTGGCTCGTAGCAGCGCGCCACGTCCTCGCGCCAGCGCTGGAGCTCCCGGCGCTGGGCCGACGGAGCGGCGCCACGCTCGCCACCCAGATCCGCGATGTCGTCCACGGTGCGGCAGAACGCGTAGACCGCGTAGAGCGCCTCGCGACGCGGGCGCGGCAGCGTGAGGAACGCGTAGTAGAAGTTCGAGCGGCTCTTTCGAGTGAGCCGGGCGGTGAGGTCCGTGATCATCGGGCCCTCGCGTCGCCGTGCGCGCGGAACCATTCGGTCGCGTCGCGGAGCGCCTCGCGGATATCGGTCTGCGGCAGGCCGAGCTCTCGCACCGCCTTCGCGGGGCTGAAGTACATGCGCTTCTTCGCCATCCGCACCGCCGTGAGGGGCACCCGGGGCGGTCGCCCGCCGATGCGCGCGACCGCCTCCATCGCGAGGGCGGCGCCCCAGGCGACCCAGTACGGGATCCGCACGCGCGGCGGCCGGACCCCAGTGATCTCGGAGAGGAGGACGCCGATCTCGGCGAGCGACACGTTCCGATTGCCGAGGATGTACTTCTCGCCGATCTTCCCGCGCTCCGCCGCGAGGAGATGGCCGCGCGCGACGTCGCGCACGTGCACGAGATTGAGCCCCGTGTCGAGGGTCGCGAACATCTTCCCCTCGAGAAAGTCCACGATCATCTGACCGGTCGGGGTCGGCTTGACGTCCCAGGGACCGACAGGCGCCGACGGGTTCACGACGACGACCGGGAGGCCCTGGTGGGCGAAGCCGAGCGCTACTTGCTCGGCGAGAAACTTGGACGCCTTGTAGGGCCCGACCATGTCCCGGAGCGAGACCGGCGTCTCCTCCGTCCCCGGCCCGCCGTCCTCCGGGATCCCGAGCGCGCCGACAGTGGAGGTGTAGACCACGCGGCTCACGCCCGCCTCGCCCGCGGCCTCGAGGACGGCGCGCGTGCCACCGACGTTGACCCGGTGGAGGTCCTCCGGGTCGCGCGCCCATAGCCGGTAGTCGGCCGCGACGTGGAAGACGAGGTTGACGCCCTTCACGGCGCGACGCACGGAGGCCGAATCCAGCAGGTCGCCCTCGCAGATCTCGACGTCGAGCCCGGCCAGCGCGCGGCGGTCGCCGCGCGGGCGTGCGAGGACGCGCACCGAGCGGCGCTGGGCGAGAAGCTCGCGCACGACGTTCGCGCCGACGAAGCCGGTGCCCCCGGTGACGAGCGCGTCGATCATGGTAGCGGGAGCCGCGGGGCCGCCACACTCGGTGGGTGGCCCGCGACGAGGCGCGGCCCGGCTCCGTTCCGCATGGCGCTCCTCATTCCACCGGAGGCCGCGGGGCCGCCACACTCGGTGGGTGGCCCGCGACGAGGCGCGGCCCGGCTCCGTTCCGCATGGCGCTCCTCATTCCACCGGAGGCCGTGGGGCCGCCACACTCGGTGGGTGGCCCGCGACGAGGCGCGGCCCGGCTCCGTTCCGCATGGCGCTCCTCATTCCACCGGAGGCCGCGGGGCCGCCACACTCGGTGGGTGGCCTGAGACGAGGTGCGACCCGGCTGCGTGCCGGCTAGCGCTTCTCATTTCACCGGGCTCCGTCATGCATCTTTCGCGATGCGCCCGAGCGCGTGCGCGACGGTCCGCAAGGCCGCGTGTGTCCCGTTCCGGAGCGTCAGGGCGTCGGCGAAGGCGCGGGGGCGGGCGAGCACCGCGCGGACCGCGCGCATCGTCCGCACTCGCCCGTCGGGCTCGACGACCGCGGCGAGGTCGGCGGGCACGCCGCGCTCCGCCGTGTCGCTCACCGCGCGGATCACCGCCGCGGGGATCCCGCGAGCCCGGGCCCACTCGAGGATCACGGCCGACTCCATGTCACAGGCGAATGCGCCCGCCTCGACCCAGAGCCGCGCCTTGGCGGCGGGCGTCGCCACGACCTCGTCCACCGTCACGAGCGTTCCCGCCCGCCGGAGGCCCGCGACCTCCGCCGTCGCGTACCATGCACCAGCCCGGGCCACGACCGTCTCGGGCACGACCAGGTCGCCCTCGGCGAGGTCGGGCGCCAGCGCACCGCAGACGCCGGCCGACACGACGAGCGCGGGCGGCGCCACGCGCGAGGCGCGGGGATCGAGCGCACCCGCGCGCGGGCCCACGCACACGAGCTCGAGCGCCCCCATCCGGTAGTGTGGCCACTCGCTGCCGGTGACGCGCGCGAGCCCGAGCAGGCGAGCGAGGCTCCGAGCCTCGAGGTCGACCGCGGTGAAGACGGCGACGCGTGTCACGCGCCGGGTGCGGGCGGAGTGCGGGGACGCTGGTGCGAGGCTTCCTTGGCGCGGAGCCAGGCCGCGTACGAGTTGCCGGCCGCCGTGTCCTTGCCGGTGAACAGGATCGTGCGGATGTCGGCGTAGGGAATGTCGAAGGGGCCGTCGCCGGCGCGGTCGAACACCTGGATGAAGGGGACCCCCACGTCGCGGTTGCGGTTGGACACGTAGCCCTCGAGCCGCGTGCCGTCCGCCTTGATCACGGTGACGTTGCCGCGGTAATCGAAAGCCCGCTCGATGACCTCCTCGAGCGTCACCCCGCGGCCGATCGCGGGCACCCAGCCCTCGAGGCTCTCCGTGTCTGTCATCACGCTCAGAGCCGCCCGGTCACCGTCGCGGCGACGGTATCGACGAAGCCGCGCCAGGAGGCGAAGGTGTGGTTCACAGCCGTGGGCTCGTAGCCGCAGTGGACCATACAGTCGCGGCACTTGTCGTTGCCGCTCTTCCTGCCGTAGCGCTCCCACCGCGTGGTCTCCAGCAGCTCCTTGAACGTCGCCGCGTACCCCTCCTGGAGCAGGTAGCAGGGACGCTGCCAGCCGAAGATGTTGTAGGTCGGGTTCCCCCACGGCGTGCACTCGAAGTCGCGCTTGCCCATGAGGAACTGGAGGAAGAGTGGCGACTGGTTGAACTTCCAGCGACGCTGCGGATGGGTCAGGATCCGCGAGAACAGCTCGTTGGCGCGCTGCCGACGGAGGAAGTGCTCCTGGTCGGGCGCCTTCGCGTAACTGTACCCGGGCGAGATCATCATGCCCTCGACGCCGAGGTCCATCATCGCATCGAAGAACTCGCGCGTGCGGAGCGGGTTGGCGCCATCGAAGAGGGTGGTGTTGGTCGTGACCCGGAAGCCCCGCCGGAGCGCCTCCCGGATCGCCTCCACCGCCTCGTCGTAGACGCCGTCGCGGCAGACCGCCTCGTCGTGCTCCGCGCGGAGCCCGTCCATGTGGATGCTGAACGAAAGGTACTTCGACGGCTCGAAGGCGCCCGTCGCGAGCTTCTCCTTGAGGAGGAGCGCGTTGGTGCAGAGGTAGACGTACTTCTTCCGCGCGACCAGCTCGCGCACGAGTCGCCCGATCTCGGGGTACATCAGTGGCTCGCCACCGGGGATCGACACGATCGGCGCGCCGCACTCGTCCACCGCGCCGAGACACTGCTCGACCGTGAGGTGCTTCCTGAGGATCTGCGCCGGATACTGGATTTTGCCGCAGCCCGCGCACGCGAGGTTGCAACGGAAGAGGGGCTCGAGCATCAGGACCAGTGGATAGCGCGTGCGGCCGGCGAGGCGCTGCCGCATCACGTAGCTCGCCACCGCCCACATCTGCGAGACAGGGACGCTCATACCCGCTGCACTCCCGGACGCTCCCGGCCCGGGACCTTCCCGGGCGTCTGGCGCGTCAGTCGAATCGTCACGACGATTACGGCGTGGAGCAGTCCGCCGAGGGCCAGCAGCGCCCACTCACGGATCCACGCGGTCACGGCCAAGTTGAATCCGAGCACCACGTAGTATAACGCGACTCCGGGCCACACACGTCCGGCACTCACGCCACCGACGATCGCCAGATACAGCCCGACGGAGGTCGCGCCGACGAGCGCCCAGCCTGCGAAATTCGACAGCGGGACGCCGAAATACACTCCGCCGTCGGGGTAGTAGAAGATCCGCCCGAGGAACCAGCGGTCGCCTCGCACCGCGAGCGGGTCGATGACGACGTCGAGGGCCGTCATCAAGAGCCCGGTGACGAGCGCGGGCGCCCACGGGGGTAGGCGGCGGCCGGCGAGCGCCGCGCGCGCCAGGCAGAACGACGCGTACGCGAGGAACGTGAACGACAGCGAGTCCATGAAAGGCACGTTTCCGATGTGAAGCTCTCGCCCGTGCGTGAGCCCCGTGTAGTGATAGAGGCCAAACGGGAACCCGACGCGCGTGGACGCGAACTCCGCGAGCCAGGCCACGGGCCAGACCGCGGCCCCGAAGACGAGCGTGCGCCGCCAGCCGACGTCGACGGAGCCGGCGACGAGAAAGAGCGCGAGAAAGACGAAGACATACGGGCGAAGCACGAGCGTACCGATGACGAGATCCATACGAGTCGCTTTCGGCGGCCGAGTCGACATGTTACCATCTGGCGTCGTGACGGTCCTCACCGACGCCATCGCCCGCGCCCAGGAGTATCTCCTCGCTCATCAAGCGCCGGACGGTCACTGGGTCGGCGAGCTCGAGGCCGACACGACGATCACCTCCGAATATCTCCTGCTCGGCCACCTGATCGACCGGGTCGATCTCCACAAGGAGGCCAAGGCCGTCCAGTATCTCCGACGCGAGCAGCTCCCGGACGGCGGTTGGAGCCTCTTCGCGGGCGGCCCGATGGATCTGTCGGCCACGATCAAAGCGTACTTTGCGATGAAGCTCGCCGGCGTGGGCGTCGACGACCCCGCGCTGGTCGCGGCGCGCGAGCGCATCCGCGAAATTGGCGGGCCCGTGAAGGCCAACGTCTTCACCAAGATCCAGCTCGCGCTCTTCGGCGAGTACGACTGGAATGGCGTGCCCGCGATGCCCGTCGAGATCATGCTGCTGCCGCGACCGTTTTTCCTCTTCAACATCTACGAGGTCTCGTACTGGTCGCGGACGGTGATCGTCCCGCTCTTGATCATCATGGATCGGAAGCCGGTGAAGTGGCTGCCGCCCCATCTGTCGCTCGACGAGCTCTGGCCCGAGCCGCGGGAGAAGACGAGCCTCCGGTTCCCCCGTGTGCCCGAGCCGTTCAGCTGGCGGAAGCTCTTCTGGAAGAACGTCTTCATCGCCGTGGACGACGGCCTTAAGATTTGGGAGCGCTTCACCACGCGCCCGCTCAGGAAGCGGGCGGTCGAGGCGGCGCGCGTGTGGCTCGAGGAGCGACTCGCCGTGCCCGGCGGCCTGGGCGGGATCTACCCTGCGATGGCCAACTCGATCCTCGCGATGCGCCTGCTCGGCTACCCCGACGACCACCCGCTGGTGCTCGGGCAGCTCAAGGAGATCGAGGCCCTCGCGGTCGAGACGGACGACGCGCTCCACTATCAGCCGTGCCCGTCACCCGTCTGGGACACCGCGCTCGCGATCAACGCGCTGGTCGAGAGCGGGCTCCCGCCCGAGCACCCGACGCTGCGCCGTGCGGCGGAGTGGCTCATCGACCGCCAGATCCTCGTCCCGGGGGACTGGCAGAAGAAGCGGCCGCACGTCCAGCCGGGCGGTTGGGCGTTCCAGTACCGCAACGACTTCTACCCGGACCTCGACGACACCGCGATGGTGCTGATGGCGCTCGAGAAGGTGCCCGGCCTCGACGGGGACGCCGTGCGGTTGTCGAAGGAGCGCGGGCTCGGCTGGTTCTTCGGCATGCAGGGCGAGGACGGCGGCTGGGCGTCGTTCGATGCCGACAATAACCGCCTCTACCTCAACAACATTCCCTTCGCCGACCACGGCGCGCTGCTCGACCCGTCGACGGAGGACCTCACCGGGCGCGGCCTCGAGCTCCTCGGCACGCTCGGCTACCGAGGCGATTTCGAGCCGGCGCAGCGCGCGCTCCACTTCCTCCGTCACACGCAGCGACACGACGGGCCGTGGTACGGGCGCTGGGGCGTCAACTACATCTACGGCACCTGGTCCGTCCTCCGCGGACTCCGCCTGATCGGCGAAGACCTCCGCCACGAATACATCCAGCGGGCCGTGCGCTGGCTCGAGCGCCATCAGAACAGGGACGGCGGCTGGGGCGAGACGTGCGAGAGCTACAGCGATCCCGAGTTCGCTGGGGTCGGCGAGTCGACGCCCAGTCAGACGGCTTGGGCGTTGCTCGGCCTCTTCGCGGCCGGGCGCACGAGCGGCCGCGCAGTCGAGCGTGGTATCGAGTACCTCCTCGGGACGCAGCGGAACGACGGTGCGTGGGAGGACCGATTCTGGAACGGGACCGGCTTCCCGCGCGTCTTCTACCTCAAGTACCACCTCTACGCGAAGTACTTTCCCCTCTGGGCCCTGGGGATCTACCGCCGCGTCCAGGCATGACGGAGCGGCCGCTCCCGCTGGTGCTGCGTCCGCTGGATGCGATCGGGCGGGGGGCGATCGCGGTCGTCGAGGCGCTGGGCCGCTTCGGGATGTTCCTGGCGGAGGCGCTCGGGACGCTCCTGACCCCGCCGTTCAAATTCTGGGCGTTCATCGACCGGATCAACTACATCGGGTACCGATCGCTCCTGATCATCCTGCTGACCGGCGGGTTCACGGGCATGGTGCTCGGCCTCCAGGTGTATTTCACGCTCGTCCGCTTCGGGTCCGAGGCGTATCTCGGGCCCGCCGTCGCGCTCTCCCTCATCCGGGAGCTCGGCCCGGTGCTGGCGGCGCTCATGGTGACGGGACGCGCGGGGTCGGCACTCACGGCCGAGATCGGCATCATGCGCATCACCGAGCAGATCGACGCGCTCACGGTCATGGCGCTGAACCCGGTCCGCTATCTCGTCGCGCCCTCCATCCTGGCCGGTCTCGTGACGTTCCCGCTCATGACCGCGATCTTCGACACGGTCGGCATCTTCGGAGGCTACCTCGTCGGCGTCGAGCTCCTCGGGCTCTCCCAGGGCACCTATTTCGGCGAGATGCAGACCTTCGTCGATCTCAACGACATCATGATGGGGTTCTGGAAGTCGCTCTCGTTCGGCGTGCTCGTCACGTGGGTCTGCACCTACAAGGGCTTCCACGTGGGCCACGGCGCAGAGGGCGTCGCCAAGGCGACCACCGACGCGGTCGTCCTGTCCTCCGTGCTCATCCTGGTCTGGGACTACTTCATGGGCACGGTGCTCCCGTGAGAGCCGCGTGATGGTGGCCGTGCGAGCCGCAGGCCGTCCGGCGGCCGAGGCGAGTCTGTGATGGTGGCCGTGCGAGCCGCAGGCCGTGCGACGGCCGAGGCGAGTCTGTGATTAAGATCGAGCGGCTCGTCAAGTCGTTCGGGAGCCAGCAGGTCTTGCGCGGGCTCGACCTCGAGGTCGCCACCGGCTCGATCACGGTGATCATCGGCCGGAGCGGCGGCGGCAAGTCGGTCCTCCTCCGGCACCTGATCGGGCTCCTGCGCCCCGACGGGGGCCGCGTGCTCGTCAATGGCGCGGACGTCACCAGGCTCGGCGGGCGCGCGCTCGACGAGGTCCGGCGGCGCTACGGGGTCGTCTTCCAGGGCGGCGCGCTGTTCGACTCGATGACGTGCGCCGCCAACGTGGCGTTCCCCCTCCGGGAAAATCTTCGATTGCCCGCCGCGGAGGTCGCGACGCGGGTGGAGGCGTCGCTCGCCCAGGTGGGGCTCGAGGGTATGGGGAGCAAGTACCCGGCGGAGGTTTCGGGCGGCATGCGCAAGCGCGTCGCGATCGCGCGCGCGCTCGTCACCGAGCCCGAGATTGTCTTCTTCGACGAGCCGACCACGGGCCTCGACCCGATCCTCGTCAACACGATCCACCACCTGGTCCTCAACCTCCACCGGAAGCTCCGGTTCACCGCCGTCATGGTGAGCCACGAGATTCCCGAGATCTTCGAGATCGCCGACGCCGTCGCCATGCTGCACGACGGGCGGATCGTGGAGGTCGGGCCGCCGGGGGTCATCCAGGCGTCGCCGAACCGGGTCGTCCGGCAGTTCATCCGCGGCGAGCCGGAAGGCGCGGAGGGAGCCTGATGGAGCGAACGCGGGTCAACGTCACGGTCGGGCTGTTCGTGCTCATCGGGATGCTGGCGTTGGGCTACCTTTCGGTGAACCTCGGACGTGTGTCGTTCCTGGGCGGGGTGGGCTATCGGGTCACCGCCGAGTTCCCGTCGGTCGGCGGGCTGAAGCCCGGGTCGACGGTGGAGATCGCGGGCGTCGAGATCGGGCGCGTGGAGTCGATCGCGTTGAAGGACTACCAGGCGCTCGTGACGCTCCGGATCGATTCGCGCATCAAGCTGCAGGAAGACTCGATCGCATCGATCAAGACGAAGGGGCTGATCGGGGAGAAGTACTTGCGTATCAGTCCGGGTGGATCGGAGAAGATCATCCCGCCCGGCGGACGAATCCGAGAGGTCGAAGCGCCGGTCGACTTCGAGGAGCTGCTGTCCAAGTACATCTTCGGCAAGGTCTAAAGAGAGGAATCCTTTCCGGAGAGACTCCACCCGCTATAGGGTGGCAGGACACGCGGCGGACGTCGCCGCCAACGGGCGGGAGGAGGACGCGATGGCAACATTGGGTCGGAGCGGTTGGGTGTTCGCCACCGGGCTCGCGATGGTCCTCGCCGCGGCTCCCGCGCGAGCCGGTCAGCCCACGGATCAGCTGCGCGTCGAGATCGATCGAGTCCTTGACGACCCGGAGCTGAAGCGAGAGGGCCGAGCCCGGGAGCGACGGGTCGAGATCCGGAGGATCGCGAACGGCATCTTCGACTTCGAAGAGACCGCGAGGCGCTCGCTGGCGCGTCACTGGGCCCCGCGGACGCCAGCGGAGCGCGACGAGTTCGTCCAGCTCTTCGCCGACCTCCTCGAACGGTCCTATCTCTCCAAGATCGAGCTCTACGGCGGGGAGCGGATCGCCTATGTGGGGGAGACGATCGACGGCTACACTGCGATCGTGAAGACGAAGATCACGACCCGCCAGGGCACGGAGATCCCGGTCGACTATCGGATGCACAAGCGCGGCGACCGATGGCTCGTCTACGACGTCATCATCGAGGGCGTCAGCCTGGTCGCGAACTACCGCGCCCAGTTCAACAAGATCATCACCACCTCGTCCTACGCGGACCTCGTCAAGAAGATGCGGGCCAAGCAGGACGAGGTCCTCGGGGACGAGAAGCAGAAGCGGACCTCGCAGCGCTGACCGCCCCCGCTGTCCGCATCCTTGTCGCGCGCGTGCACCCGTATGCTACACTGGCGCGAGAAATCAATTCCGTCAAGCGCGTCAACCCGTCATGTCGCTGAGGAGGAGCCAGTGGGATCCGTCCGGGTCGCAATCGTCGGCGTCGGCAACTGCGCTTCGGCGCTCGTCCAGGGCGTCGCGTACTACAAGAATGCCCGGGACGACGCGTTCGTCCCCGGCCTCATGCACACGCGACTCGGTCCGTACCATGTCGGCGACATCGAGTTCTCGGCCGCGTTCGACATCGACGAGCGCAAGGTCGGCCGCGACCTGGCCGAGGCGATCGTCCAGGAGCCGAACAACACCGTCCGGTTCGCCGACGTCGAGCCCCTCGGCGTGCCCGTGCAGCGGGGGATGACGCACGACGGCCTCGGGCAGTACCTGTCGCAGATGATCCGGAAGGCGCCCGGCTCCACCGCCGACATCACGAACATTCTCCGCGAGACGCGGACGCACATCGTGGTCAACTTCCTTCCCGTGGGCAGCGAGATGGCGACCAAGTGGTACGTCGAGCAGGTGCTCGATGCGGGCTGCGCGTTCGTGAACTGCATCCCGGTCTTCATCGCGCGTGAGGCCTACTGGCGCCGGCGCTTCGAGGAGCGAGGCCTGCCGGTGGTCGGCGACGACGTGAAATCCCAGGTGGGTGCGACGATCGTGCACCGCGTCCTCACGCGGCTCTTCATGGACCGCGGCGTGCGGCTCGAGCGGACGAGCCAGCTCAACTTCGGCGGCAACACCGATTTTTACAACATGCTCGAGCGCGAGCGGCTCGTGTCCAAGAAGATCTCCAAGACCGACGCGGTTCGCTCGCAGCTCGGCCACGACCTCCCGGCGGACGCCGTCCACATCGGCCCCAGCGACTACGTGCCGTGGCTCCAGGACCGCAAGTGGGCGCATATCCGCCTCGAGGGGCGCGGCTTCGGCGACCAGCCGATCAACGTCGAGTTGAAGCTCGAAGTATGGGATTCGCCGAACTCCGCGGGTGTCGTCATCGACGCGATCCGCGCGTGCAAGATCGCCCTCGATCGCGGTCTGAAGGGGGCCCTCCTGGCGCCGTCGGCCTACCTCATGAAGTCGCCGCCGGAACAGTGGTCCGACGACGTCGCCCGTCAGCGCCTCGAGCGGTTCATCGCCGGCGACGAGTAGGTGGCGCTCGCCCGAGCGATCGGTCGTCCGCTGCGGTGGCTGGTGCGCTTGTCGTGCGCGCACCCGTCCCTCACGGTGGCCGGGGCGCTCGGCCTTGCCGTCGCGTCGGTCCTGTACGCGCTGGCGACGCTGACGTTCCAGACCTCGACGCTCGGACTCCTTCCGCCCGGCCAGCCCTACGCCGAGCGGTACCGCCAGTATCAGCGCGAGTTCGGCGAGCTCGATGATCTGGCCATCGTCGTCCAGGCGCCCTCGCTGCCCGAGGCCACCCTCTACGCGCGGCGCCTCGTGCGCGAGCTGCGCGCCGCGCACGTGCCGCTCGCGCGGATCGCCTACCGCATCGACCCCAAGCAGTTCGAGGGGCGCGCCCTCCTCTACCTGTCCAAGGAGAAGCTCGTCTCGATCCGCGACAAGATCTTCGACTACCAGGAGTTCATCGAGACGTTCGCGGGCCGCCCCACGCTCGACCAGCTCGTCGACGGCGTCGCGACCCAGGTCGCCTCCGCATTCGTCACGGCGTTCATCGACCTCGGTCTGTCCGACTCCAAGCCCGCTCTCGACATCCGCTTCGCCGACGACCTGGTGGCCCAGATCTCGGCACGGCTCGATCGGCCGACGCCGTACCGCTCGCCGTGGGACGCGCTCTTCACCGTGGGCAGCGAGGGCCCGGGCACAGGCTACTTCCTGTCCGGGGACGAGCGGCTCCTCTTCATCCTGGTCGAGCCCGAGAGTGAGCGCGGGAGCTTCACCGGTGACCGGCGCGCGATCGAGGGCGTCCGGAGGGTCATCCGATCGCTCCGGTCGCAGTTCCCCGACGTCGAGGTGGGCGTCACTGGCAAGCCGGCCCTCTCGAACGACGAGATGACCGCGGCGTTTCGGGACAGCGAGCGCGCGACGCTCCTCGCCTTCGGGCTGACGCTGGGACTCCTGCTCGTGGCCTTCGCCCGGTTCGGCAAGCCGCTGCTCATGCTGCTCGTGCTGACGACGAGCCTCTGCTGGGCCCTCGGTGTCGCGACGCTCGTCATCGGCCACCTCTCGCTCTTCTCGGTCATGTTCATCTCGATCGTGATCGGGATCGGGATCGACTACGGCATCTACTTCCTCTTCCGGTACGAGGAGGAGCTGTTTCTGGGGCGGAGCCTCGGCGAGGCGCTCGAGATCACCGCGGCGCGCAGCGGCCCGGGGATGCTGCTGGGCGCCGTGACGGCGGCGGGGACGTTCTACGTGCTCTGCCTGACCGAGTTCCGCGGAGTCCAGGAGCTCGGGTTCATCGCGGGCACCGCGATCCTCCTGTCGTGGGTGGCGATGATCACGGTCTTCCCCGCGACGCTCGTCCTCGTCGACCACCGTCACGCGCTCCGTCCGTCGGGCACGATCCCCCGGGCGTTCGCGCTGGAGCGCGTGCACGTCCCGCTCGTCGAGCGGATCATGACGTACCCGAAGACGGTGCTGGTCCTCACCGTCGTCCTCACGGGCGTGTCGGCGTGGGGGCTCACGTACGTCCGGTTCGACTACAACCTGCTCCACCTCCAGGCGGAGGGGACCGAGTCGGTCGTCTGGGAGCGCCAGATCCTCGCGACCGCGGGTCGCTCGGGGTTCACGGCGCTGGCGAGTGCGGACTCGCTCGAAGAGCTGCGCCGCAAGGACGCCGCCTTCAGCCGGCTCTCCACGGTCTCCGCGGTGGACTCCGCGCTCCTGCTCATCCCCGACGACCAGGCGGAGAAACAGAAGATCATCGGAGGCTTCGCGCCGATCGTCGCCCCGGTGCGGGTCGGCCGGGCGACGCCGATCGACCTCGAACGGCTCACCGCCGCGTTCGAGACACTCAAGCGGCGGTTCGATATCGCGGAGAACGAGGCGCCCGAGGGCGAGACCAAGGACAAGCTCCGCGACATCAGCTCGAAGATCGAGCGACTGCTGATCAAGCTGCGTCAGACGGATCCGGAGGCGAGCGAGCCCGCGCTGACCTACTTCCAGTCCCAGGTCTACAAGGACTTCGTGAAGAACTTCCAGCGGCTGCAGGCGAACCTCTCGCCACGGCCGATCGGGCTCAAGGACATCCCGCCCGAGCTCCGCCGCAAATTCATCAGCGACCGGGGGCGGTTCCTGCTCCACATCCATCCGGCCGTGGATATCTGGGACCGGGAGGGCGCGCTCCGCTTCGTCACCGAGCTGCGGTCGGTGGACCCCGAGGTCACGGGGACGCCGATCATCACGTTCGAGGCCATCCGCTTCATGGAGCGCTCCTACCAGTATGGGACGGTCTACGCGATCGTGCTCGTCTCGTTCGTGACCGCGCTCATGCTGCGCCGCCCGCGCGAGATCCTGCTCGCGCTCCTGCCCTTGGCACTCGGGATGCTGTGGACCTTCGGCCTGATGTACTTCTTCGACCTGACCTTCAATATGGGGAACGTCTTCGGCCTGCCCTTGATCCTCGGCGCGGCCGCGGAGTACGGCTTGAACATCGTGCTCCGCTACATGGAGGGGCGCGACCACGGCGGGCCCCTCGTCGCGCGCAGCACGGTGATGGCCGTCCTCGTCAGCGGGCTCACGACGATCGTCGGCTTCGGCAGCCTGATGATCGCGGACCACCGCGGAATCTTCGGCCTCGGGCTCCTGCTCACGCTGGGGTCGGCGACGAGCCTCGTGGCCGCCCTGGTCGTGCTGCCGGTGCTCCTGCGCCTGTTGCACCGGGCGCCGGCCGCGCCGCCGACCTGGCGCTACGAGGCGCCCGCACCCCCGCCCGTCGCCGCGGTCCAACGCGGCGACGACCGATAACGCCGGGGTGAAATCAGGGGTTGTTGTGCCCCCCTGAAACACCGGCGCGCGTGACGCCGACACCCCGGCGCCGCGCGGCCAGAAAGCGGACGAACTCGACACCCTCCCGGAGCCGCCGGCGGAGCACGCGCCGGTCCTGCGCCATCTCGCCTGCGAGCGCGAAGAGCTTGCGCGGGCGGAAATAGAAACGCCGGTAGAACGTGTCCACCGAGTCGAAGATCTCGGTATGGGCGAGGTGCGGATAGCTCAGCGCGCTCCGCTGGACGCCCCGCCCGTCGACGAGCTCGCGTCCGTCCAGCCAACCCTCCTCGAGGGCCTGCCGGTACATCGCCGTGCCCGGATACGGGGCGGCGATCGACACCTGGATCGTGTCCGGATCGAGCTCGCAGGCGAAGCGGATCGTCTCCGCGATCGTCTCGAGCGTCTCGCCGGGAAGCCCGAGGACGAACGTGCCGTGGATCCGGACGCCGAGCGCCTTGGCGTCTCGCGTGAACCGCCGCGCCACGTCCAGGCGGACCCCCTTCCGGACGTTGTTGAGGATCCGCTGGTTGCCGGACTCGTAGCCGACGAGCAAGAGGCGCAGGCCGTGCTCCTTCAGGACCTTGAGCGTCTCGTACGGGACGTTCGCCTTCGCGTTGCACGACCACGTGACGCCGAGCCGTCCGAGTCCGCGCGCGATCGCCGCGGCGCGCGGCAGGTCATCGGTGAAGGTGTCGTCGTCGAAGAAGAACTCGCCCACCTGGGGAAAGTAGCGCTGCGCGCGCGCGACCTCGTCCACGACGTGCTCGACCGAGCGCGTTCGGTACCGGTGACCGCCGACGGTCTGAGGCCACAGGCAGAAGGTGCACTTGGACCGACAGCCGCGCCCCGTGTAGAGCGACACGTACGGGTGACGGAGGTAACCGATGACGTAGTTCTCGATCGTCAGGTCCCGTCGGTAGACGTCCACGACGTACGGGAGCGCGTCCATGTTCTCCAGCTTCGGACGTTCCGGGGTGTGGCGAATCACATCGCCGTCCCGGTAGCTCACGCCGAGCACGCGGCTCAGGGGGCGACCCTCGGCCACCTCCTTAATCGTGAAGTCGAACTCGCTGCGCGCGACGAAGTCGATGGCGGGCGAGGCGGCGAGTGACGCGCCGGCGTTGACCGCCACGTGGGCGCCGACGAAACCGACGCGGAGCCGCGGGTTGTCTGCCTTGAGCGCCTCGGCCACCCTCACGTCGTGGGCGAAGGAGGGCGTGCTCGTGTGGAGCACAGCGAGCTCGTAGTCGCGGGCGAGCGGGCGCACGTCCTCCAGCGTGAGGCCGTCGGGCGGCGCGTCCACCAGTCGCGAGTCGGGGACGAGCGCGGCGGGCTGGGCGAGCCACGTGGGGTACCAGAATGACCGCACCTCCCGCCGTGCCTGGTAGCGGGAGCCCGCGCCGCCGTCGAAGTCCTCGTACGACGGCGGGTGCAGGAAGAGCGTCCTCATGCGCGCGACACCTCCACGAGGTTCGAGTGGAACGCGGGACCGTCGCCCAGATCGGTCACGCGGTCGCTCGTCAGCACGTTCACGCCCTGGCCGCCAGGATGGAAGCGGTGCCACCAGACCCCCTCGATCACGACCACGCCCGGCCGGGTCGCGTCCGTCACCCGGGCGGTGAACCGCGCCGTACCGCGCGGGCTCTCGACGGTGACCACCGCGCCGTCCACGATCCCGCGCCGCGTGGCATCCGCCGGCGCCAGCATCACCGTCGGCGTTCCCTGCCGGCGGCGGAGGAGCGCCGACTGGCTGAACGACGAGTTCAGGAAGAACCGGTTCGGCGGCACGAGGCACTGGAGCGGGTAGCGCGCCGTGAGCTCGCGATTCTCGGGGCCCTCGCCGAGCGGCACGTACGTCGGCAGCGCAGGCAACCCTTGCCGCGCGAGCCGCTCCGAGTAGAACTCGACCTTGCCCGACGGCGTCGGCGCGCCGTGGGCGAACGGCGTGTACGGCCGGGGCAGGTTCACCCGAACCCAGCCCCGAGCCGCGAGCTCGTCGAAGGTGATCCCCCGCACCGTCGCGTCGCCCTTCGCCAGGAACTCGCGGATCAGGGCCTCCGGGCTCTTCGCGTAGTGCGCCTCGGCGACGCCCATCGCGCGCGCCAGGAGCTGGAACGCCTCCCAGTTGGACTTCGCCTGGCCCTGGGGCGGCAGCACCGGGCGGGCGAGCTGCAGGGTGAACTGCCCGTAGGAGCGGTAGAGGTCGAGGTGCTCGAGCGAGGTCGTCGCCGGCAGGACGAGGTCGGCGTAGGCGGCGGTGTCGGTGAGGACCTGCTCGTGCACGACCGTGAAGAGGTCCTCGCGCGCAAGCCCCGCGAGGACGAGCGTCTGGTTCGGGCACACGGCCGCCGGGTTCGAGCTGTACACGTAGAGCGAACGGATCGGCGGAGCCAGCCGCCGGTCGGTCAGCACGCGTCCCAGGTGGATCATGTTGACGATCCGGGGCGGGGGGGCGGGCATGAGGTCCGGCCGCTCCAAGACCGCGTAGTCGAAGCCGAAGCCCGCGGTCGACGACAAGAGCGCGCCGCCGTGGGGATCGGCGTAGGCGCCCGTGAGCGCGGGCAGGCACGCGAGGGTGCGGCACGTCATCCCGCCGTTGTCGTGACGCGAGATCCCGATGCCGATCCGGATGAAGGTCCGGGGGCCCGCGCCGTAGCGCCGCGCGAACCCGACGATCGTCGCGACGTCGAGGCCGACGATCGGCGCCACCGTCTCCGGCGAGTACGCCTTCACGTGCTCGGCGAGCCGCTCGAAGCCGAGCGTCGCCCGCTGGATGTAGTCGCGGTCGAGATACCCCTCCGCGATCAGGACGTGCATCACGGCGAGCGCCAGCGCCGCGTCGGTGCCCGGGCGGACCATGAGGTGCAGGTCCGCCTGCTGGGCGGTGGGCGTGCGATACGGATCGACGACGACCACGACGGCGCCTCGCGCGCGCGCCTGCTTCACGAGCGTCATCACATTGATCGTCGAATAGGCCGCGTTCACGCCCCAGAGGACGACGAGGTCCGCGCCCACCATCTGCTCCGAGTCGTTCCCGGTGACGGCGCCCAGGGTGGCACGCCAGCCCGCGTACGCGGTGTTGACGCAGATCGTGCGGTCGAGACGGGACGTCCCGAGCGCGTGGAAGAGGGGGTGGCCCGCGTAGAACTGGACCTGGCCCATCGAGCCCGCGTAGGAGAACGGCAGGATCGCCTCGGCGCCGTCGGCGTCCAGGATCCCGCGCCAGCGCCGCGCGATTTCGTCGATCGCCTCGTCCCAGGAGATCGGCGCGAACTCGCCCGTTCCCTTCGCTCCCACGCGCCGGAGCGGGGTGAGCACACGCAGCGGTGAATGAACGCGCTCGGCGTACTCGCGCACCTTGCCGCAGATCACACCCTGCGTGAACGGATGGTCGGGGTTGCCGGTGACGGACGTGAGACGGCCGTCCTCGACGGTGACGAGGAGGCTGCAGCACGACGGACAGTCGTGAGGACAGACGGACAGCATGCCGCGTTTAAAGGTATCATGACGCCGGCCATGCTCGGTTGGGTCGCGCGGCTGAACCCCTTCAAGACCCCCGACACCCAGCGTCTCGCGGTCCTCTTCGGCATCGTCTACTTCGCCCAGGGCATGTGGTACCTGCCCAACCAGACGATCACCATTGTGCTGAAGGAGCGCGGGCTCTCCGCCGGCCAGGTCGCGACATTCTTCTCGATCACGACGGTGCCGTGGCTGATCAAGCCCGTGTATGGCCTCGTCTCGGACTTCGTGCCCCTCTGGGGGCGCCGGCGCAAGAGCTACCTCGTGCTCACCTCCGCCCTGGCCGCCGGCGCCGGCGCCATGCTGGCCGTGGCCGACGATCACGGCTACTGGCGCCTGGCGATCCTCTTCACGGGGATGGGGTTGGGCCTCGCGTTCACCGACGTCCTCGTGGACGCGCTGATGGTCGAGAATGGACGGCCGCGCGGTCTCACGGGCGCCTTCCAATCCGTGCAGTGGGCCGCGATCTACGGCGCCACGGTGATCGTCGGCATCCTCGGCGGCTGGCTCGCCGAGCACCGCAACCTGCACCTCGCCTTTGCCATCGCGAGCGGCTTCCCACTCGTCTCTCTGGTGATGACGCTGCTCTTCATTCATGAGGCGCCCGCGCCGGCTGACCGCGAGGCCTTCCGGCAGACATGGGCTGCGATTCGCGAGGCCGTGCGGGCGCGCGAGGTGTGGGTGGTGGCGGGTTTCATCTTCTTCTTCAACTTCAGCCCGTCCTTCGGCCCTGCCCTGCTCTACTACCAGACCGATCACCTGAAGTTCAGCCAGCAGTTCATCGGTCTACTCGGCTCGCTCGCCGCCGTCGCGGCCATCGTCGGCGCCGCGATCTACGCCCCGCTGTCGCGGCGGGTGGAGCTCAAGCGCCTCATCTCGCTCGCCATCACGATCGCCGTGGTCGGCACGCTGGCCTATCTCCTGTATCGCGACCGGGCGTCGGCGATCGCGATCGACATCGTCTTCGGGTGCGTCGGCATGATCACGCAGCTCGCCTTCCTGGATCTCGCGGCCAAAGCCTGCCCGCGACGGGTCGAGGCGACCTTCTTCGCGCTGCTGATGTCGGTCTTCAACGGCGGCATGCAGGTCTCGCAGATCACCGGCGGCTATCTCTACGACTGGCTGGGCTACACCCCGCTGGTCTTGATCTCGGCGGCGATGACGGCCCTGGCGTGGCTGCTCGTGCCGCTCGTACGGATCGACCTGATCGCGGCGCGGGCGCGCGAGGAGGCCCGGGCGCGCGAGGCCGCCGCGGCCCCGGCGAGTTAGTCCGTGACCGCGAGGTAGAGCTCCACCTCCGGCGGACCGGCGACCAGCGGGTCACGACGCGCGCGGAAGGCGGCGAGGTGGGGGGCCTTTCGATGCGCATCGAAGGCCGCGTCCGAGCGGTACTGCTCGTAGAAGAGGAAGAGGTCCGGGTTCTTCTTCGATCGGTGAAGTCGATAGACGAGGCAGTCGGGCTCCGCTTTGCGCACGGCCGCCACCTGTTCGCGCAGGATCGCCGCCAGCTCGTCCCCCTTCCCCGGTTTCGCCGAGAGCGTTGCGACGACGGTCAGCACGTTCACCATCACGTTTCTCCCTCCACGTCGGTGTGTACGCCTCGCGTCACCGTCGCGTGCGCGCACCGGAGCCAGCGGAGCGCGCGCTCGACGTCGTCCGGTCCCTCGATGTCGACCTCGATCCAGCCGCGTCGCGCGAAGCGCCGGTGGGGACGGATGCGCGCGTCGGCGAGCGCCCGCGCCTGGTCGGCCGGCGAGAGGCGGAGCCACAGATCGCGCTCCTTCTCCCGGAGCGGGAAGCACGCGAAGAGCGTCTCGCCGACGAAGTAACCCCACCGCCCGAACATCGGCGTGATGCGTACGCCCTCCCACGTGCGGAGCGTCTCGTTCAAGCGCTGCGCGGCGCCGGCGCCTCCGCGTGCGAGGACGCGCCGGAGCTTGCGCCCGCGGCCCATCCCGCGAAAGCGGCGCGCGTCTATGGCCAGACCTGCGTGTAGGCGAATCGGGCGCGCTGGCTCACCGCGCCGAACCTGGCGTCGTAGTCGGCCCGGAGCGTCTTCATGTGCTCCGAGGCAATGAAGCGCCGGTAGGTCGCCTCGTCCTGCAGCTCGTACACCGCCATGTACTGGTACGTCTCCTCGCCCTCGAGCGCCTTGTAGCGCCGTGCGCTCACGAGACCTTTGAATTGTAAGACGTGTGGCACGTGCTCTTCGTTGTACCAGCGGTTGAACGCGTCCTCTCGATCCGTGCGAATGGTCGCCTTCACGACGAACAAGATCGTCGCCATCGTAGGTCTCCCGGAGACGTGGAATCGAACGCGGCCCATTCTGCCATTGACAGCCTCTCGGCCGCCATGCGAAAAGAGCCCGCGTTGGGTACGCGAGGAGGATCATGGCGGTCGACGCGACGCGTGTGAGGTTCGCTCCGGTCGAAGGCGCCGCACTGCTGTTCACGCCGGCGTTCTGCGAGTACCTGGCCCGCCTGCACGACGCGCTCGGCGCCCGCGTGCTCGAGCTCCGCGCGCGGCGCGCCGAGGGGCTGCGGCGCGCGCTCCGCGAGCATGTCATGCCCGGCCATCCGCCACCGAGCGCGGCCACCACGGGAGACTGGCGCGTGCCGCCCGTGCCCGACGAGCTCAGGAGACCCGGAATCGAAATCTCGGGCCCGTGCTCGATCACCTCGATGTTCATCAACGCGCTGAACCCGGGGCCCGAGGGCGAGCGCGCCGAGGGCGATCTCGACGACGACGAGGACTCGGGCGGCCACCGGCTCGTCGACACGGTACGGGCGACGCATAACCGCCTCGCCGCGGTCAACCGCGAGCTCGCGTTCGAGGACCGCGAGCGCGGCAGGAGCTACCGAATCGCGCCGGGGGAGCTCCCGTTCTTCATGCACCGCGAACGCGGGCTCCACCTCGACGAGCCCGACGTCACCATCGACGGCAAGCCGGTGAACGCCGCGATCCTCGGCACCGCCCTCACGCTCTTCTACGCGGGACGGGCGCAGGCCGACCGCGGCCAGTCCATCTACTTCTACCTCCCCAAGCTCGAGCACGCGCCCGAGGCGCGCTGGTATCGGGACCTCTTCGATCGCTCGCGCGAGCTCCTGCCTGCCCTCCGGAGGGCGACGATCCGCGCGATCGTCCTCGTGGAGTCGCTCCCGTGCGTCTACGAGATGGACGAGATGCTCTGGGAGCTCGGTCCCTACGCCGCCGGCCTCAACGCCGCCCGCTGGGATCTCAAGGCCTCGATCTTCGAGTTCGTCATGGCCGACCCGACGCAGGTGTGGCCCGACCGCTTCGGGGTGGACATCAAGACGACGCCGTTCCTCGCGAACATCTTCCGGCGCCTCGTCGCGATCTGCCTCAAGCGCGGCGCCGTCCCGATCGGCGGCATGGCCACGGCGCTCCCGTCGAACGATCCCGAGGTCAACCGGGTGGCCGGCGAGACGATCAGGAAGGACAAGGAATGGGAGGCCGCGCAGGGCTTCATCCGCGCCTGGGTCGCCCACATCTTTCACATGAAGACCGCGGCGGATCCGTTCAGGAAGCTCATCGGCTCCGGCTGGACGCCGACACCCGAGATGGCGAAACCCGAGACCTACCCGGTCAAGATCGAAGTGCCGGCCGGCGCCGTCACCGTCGAGGGCACGCGGCGTAACGCGCGCATGCTCATCGAGTACGTCGAGGGCTGGCTCAACGGCCGCGGCGCCAAAGGGATCGACAGCCTCGAGGGTAAGCCCGGCGTCCACCCGGCGCTGATGGAGGATCTCGCCACCGGCCGCATGTCGGTCGCGCAAATCGCCCAGCGCATCCGCCACCGCGCGCGGGACGGGCAGGCGGGCGTCGCCCACGATTTCGCCCTCGTGAAGAAGCTCCTCCAGGAGGAGCTGGAGGACATCCTGTCGCGGCGGCCGAAGCACGCCGAGGTCGAGACGCGTTACCGCCAGGCGATGCGGGTCGGCCTGCGCTGGATCAAGAACTACACGGAGCTGAACTTCCGGAGCCTCGGCTCGTACACGCGCGCCGAGCTCGACGCGATCGCCCGAGCGCCCGACGCCTTCTGATACAGGGTCAGCGCTCCCCGGCGCTTTCCATCGGGCCGAGTGCCAGGAGGCCACCGTCCACGACGATCGTCTGTCCCGTGAGCCCGCCCGTCGTCGCGAGGTAGAGAATCGCCGCGCCCGTCTCCTCCGCCGTCGGCAGGCGCTGGATCGGCGTCCGCGTGGACGTCGCCTTCCAGTGGACGTCGGTCCACCCGCCGAAGCCCGTCGGGATCAGGCCGGGCGCCACCGCGTTGACGCGGATCGTGGGCGCGAGAGCGCGGGCGAGCGACATCGTGAGCGTCGTCAGTGCGGCCTTCGAGGCGGCGTAGGCCATCGAGGAGCCGCCGCCCGCGAAGGCGGCCACGGAGGTCACGTTGACAACCGACCCCGCGCCGCGCTGGCGCATGTGCGGGGCCGCCGCGCGGACGCAGTAGAAGGCGCCCTTGACGTTGACGGCCCACACCCGATCCCAGACGTCGTCGGTGAGGCTGTCGAGGTCCGAGTGGGGCTGGACGCGCCGGGTCCAGCCGGCGTTGTTGACGAGGATGTCGACGCCCCCGAGCTCCTTGGCGACGCGCGCCAGCATCGCACGCACCTCCGCCTCGTTTGACACGTCCGCCCGGATCGCGACGGCGTCGACGCCGAGCGCCCCGATCGTCTTGACCGCCTCGCTGGCCGCGAGGGTGTTCTTCGAGTAGTTCACGGCCACCGCGGCGCCGGCCCGCGCGAAGGCCAGCGACGCGGCGAGGCCGATGCCCGTGGCACCGCCCGTCACGACCGCCACCTTGCCCCGGAGCTCCCCGTCACTCATACCGGCTGATGTGCAGGTGGACGCCGTGGCTCGACTGCGGCTCGACCGTCACCTCCCCCGTGCCCCGCAAACACTTCACGCCCGCACGATCGAAGGCGGCGATGAGCGCCTCGAAATCCTCGGCGACGAGCGAGAGCGCCACCATGCCCTCGGTCCCGCCGACCTCGTCGGACGGTACGATCAGGATCGCGCCCCGCCCGACGCCCAGCATCGTGCGCGGGCCGTCGTTCATCGCGAGCTCCTTGAGCCCGAAGAGCGACCGGAACACGCCCGCCGTCTGCTTCACGTCGCGGGCGCCGACGACAAGCCGCTTGAGCCGCACCTCGCACGGTTCCGCCACCGTGTGCTCCGCGGGCGTCAGGAGCTCGACCAGGACCCCGCAGCACGCCTTCGGGTGCAGGAACGCGACCTGGCCGGCGAGCCCGGGCCGGGGCGCCGTGTCGATTAGCTCGACCTGCTTCCCCTTCAGGGCGCCGAGCGCCGCGTGGATGTCCGGTGTGTCGAGGCACAAGTGGTGGAGCCCCTCGCCGCGCCGGGCGAGGAAGCGCCCGACGCCCGACGACGCCTCGAGCGGCTCGAGTAGCTCGATCTCCGTGTCACCGGCCGCGAGCAACGCGGCGCGCACGCCCTGGCCGGGAAGCCGGGCCTCGCGCACGAGCGGGAGGCCGAGAGTGTCCCGGTAGAACCGATACGCCGTCGCCAGGTCCCTGACCACGACGCCCACGTGATGAATCCGGCGCATCACGCGCGATCCCCTCCTCTATCTCAACGCACGAATGGTGCGACCCTGCGCGCGCAGGCGTCGCGGACACGGATCCGGTGATTGGACAGGAAGCTTCCCGGCAGCCGTCGAACGGGGAAGTAGTCCAGCGCCAGCGTCTCGTCCGAGGTCGCGAGCGCGCCGCCGCGCACCGCGCACTCGAAGCAGACGTTGACGTAGTGCCACACGTTGCCGTCAGGATACCGGACGACCTGCCGGGCGGGCTCCGAGTAGACGCCGACCAGCCGACGCACGGACACGTGCAGGCCGGTCTCCTCCTGGACCTCTCGGCGTACCGCGTCCCGGACCGATTCGCCGATCTCCACCGACCCGCCGGGCAGTCCCCACTGCCCCCCGTCGGATCGCTGCTGGAGCAGGAGGCGACCGCGACGGTCGAAGATGACGGCGGACACGCTGGGCCTGATCCCGAGCGCGCGCTCGTAGTTCGGCTCGAGCGTGATCACCCGACCAACCTACCCGACGCCGCCTGCTTGTGCAATATTTCGCAGGCGTCACCCGCCCGCTGCGCTGAACAGCCGCTGGAACTCGCTCCAGGGCGTCGGCGGACGCCGGGCGACGGCCGCGTTTTCCTCGACGTGCGCCGTCGACTTCATGCCGACCAGCGCCGTGCCAATGCCGGGTGTGGAGCGCACGAACTGGAGCGCCCGCTGGGCGTCGCTGGTGAGGCCCGGCAGAAGCTCGGCCACAACGGGCGGGAGATTTCGCGTGAGGTGCCCCTGGTAGACCGAGGCCGACGCCACGACGTACACGCCGAGGCGCCGGGCGGCCTCGAGGAGCGGGACGAAGCTCCCGTCGACCTGCTGGTTGGCGCGCGTGAACGCCTCCGGCATCGCGAGGTTGTACGGGAGCTGAATCACCTTGAAGTGGTGATCGGACCCAGCGACGGCACGAGCCGCGCCGACGAGCTCGGCGAGGGAGAGATAGCCAGGCGCGCCCGGGTCCTCGCGGTAGCCGTTCCACGTCGCGGTGCCGTAGCGGCGGATCTTCCCGTCGCGCACCGCCTGCTCGAGCGCCTCGAAGGCCGCCCGAGCGCGCGTGAGGAACTCCGCGCGGTCCACCTCCTCGAGCTCGGACTCGGGGTTGTGCACGTAATAGATGTCGATGCTCTCGAGCCCGAGGTTGGTCCGGCTCCGCTCGATCTGATCGGCGAGGTAGCGTGGCGTCATGCAGTGGGTGCCGGCCACGACGTCGCCGGGGCGCACGATACCCGTGTCCAGGTACGTCTGGGTGAACCACGCGCGGGCATCGCGCGGCACGGCGCCGTCGAAGGGGATGTAGCCGCCCTTCGTCGCGACGACCACCTCGTCGCGCCGGACCGCCCCCCCGCTGATCGCGCTCGCCAGGGCCGCCCGGACCGAGCGTTCGCTGCGCTGGTGGCGGTAGTTGATCGCCGTGTCGATCGTGTTGACGCCGAGCTCGAGCGCAAGCGCGATCGCGTCCTGGTACATGACGTCCGTCGCGCCGTCCTCGCGACCGAGGTAGGTCCCGAGGCCGATCGTCGCGACGGCGATCCCCTCGAGCTCGCGAAAGTGCGCGGGCACGACGGTGGAGGCGAGCCGCGTCAGATAGCGCTTCGTCCCCTCGGCAGTCGCGCTGCCGGAGATCAGCGTCGTCATCGGGCCGTCGACCCGCCCATCGCGTCAGGGGGCGACACGAAAGGTGAAGCGGCCGCTCACGACGTGGCCGTCCGCGGATAGGACCTGCCACTCGACCCGGTACGCGCCCGGTGCGAGCGCGGGCAGCGGCGTGCTCAGACGATCGGCGGCGCCGTCGGACGCGGGCGTCGCGAGCCGTACCGGCTCACCGCGCTCGGTGGAGAGCCGGAGGCGCGAGAGCAGCTTCTCGACCCGGTTGTTGAACCGCAGCGAGAGCGTGGACGGCGCCGCGGCGACGGTCGAGCCGGCGGCGGGTGTCGATTCGAGCAAGAGGGAGTGGGCGGGCGCCGGCGCCGGGACGCCCAGCCCGAGGGCCGCGGCGAGGAGCGCGCGGACGACGCGCCTCAACGCCAGTCGTCGAGGACGAGGTGCGTCGGGTCTTCGTAATCCTCCTGCCGGCCCCGCTGCATCCGGATCATGGTGAAGTCGATCTGGTATCCGCATTGGACGAGGGTGTTGTACGCGAGCCAGTACCGAGAATACACGGGGAAGATCACCCGCTGCATCCCCAATTCCTGAGCCAGCGTCTCGAGGGCCGAGACGAACTCGGTCAGGTGCTCGACCTTCCGCTGCGGCGGGTCGATCGCGAGGAACTTGACGTAGAGCGCACCCGACGGCGCCTCGCTCACGCCCGGCGTGTGGTAGACCGCGAAGCCCACGAGGTCGCGCCCACGCTCGAGCAGGAGCGTGTCGCCCAGCGCGAGCCCGTCCACGATCTCGATCTCCTTCGACAGGTCCATGCCGCGGCAGATCCCGTTCGTGATCCGATGCATGCGTGCCAGCGTCGCCTTCTTCTTCGTCTCCTCCAGCGACGAGAATCGGCGGACCGCGAGGACGGCCTTGGCCGGCTTGGCAACGGCCGCGCGGGGCGGGGTCCGGTCGATGGCGCGGCTCATCACGGCGGTGAGCGCCTTGGGCCGGTAGCCGAACTTGTGGAAGAGGAAGAGGTGCTTCGGGCTCGTCGGATAGGTCACGCACCCGTGGAGCGCCGCCTTGTTCTCCTCGAAGAACCCCTGCGACGCGCGGATGAGCTGCTGACCGATCGTCTGATTCTGGTAGTTCGTCAGGACTGCGACGGGCCCGAGGATCCCGACCGTGCCCCAGGTGACGGCGAGCGCGGCGCCCACGATCTTCGCGTTGTCCTCCTCCGCGACGAAGCAGCCCCACGGCTCCATGAGCCAGCGGTGGTGGACGTACTGAGCGCCGCCGAACGCCTGGCGCGGCCGGGTGCCGAGCTGGCGCTCGAGGAAGTCGCCGAACGTCTGCTCGAAGACGTCGCGGACCTTCGAGAGATCACCCTTGCGGACACGCCGGACCTGGATCTTCGGCAGGCGCCCCTGCGGATCGAGCCCCGCGCGATCGACCGTGGCCCTCACGCGGAGACGCCCGCGAGGTCTTCGAGCAGGGTGATCACCCCGGAATGGTCGAGGCCGCCCCGCCCCTTCACGCGGAGCGCGTTGAACAGTTCCTGGACAACGGCCGTCGTCGGCAGCGGCACGCCGAGCGCGCGCGCCGAGTCCATGATGAGCCCGAGGTCCTTGTAGTGAAGGTCGATCTTGAAGCCCGGCGTGTACGCGTTCGCGACGTAGTTCGGCCGTTTCTGGTCGAGGCACCGGGAACCGGCGAGCCCGCCCGCGAGCGCGGTCAGCGTGAGCTCGCGGTCGAGCCCCGCCTTCTTCGCGAGCGTCAGCGCCTCGGCGAGCGCCGTGAGGTTCACGGCGACGATGATCTGGTTGGCGAGCTTCGTGAACCCACCCGATCCGAGCGGGCCGAGATGCGTGATCGTCCGACCCATCGCCTGGAAGATCGGCAGCATCGCGTCGAACACCGCCTTCTCGCCGCCGACCATGATCGAGAGCGCCGCGTCGGTGGCGCCCTTCTCCCCGCCCGACACGGGCGCGTCGAGCATCTTGACGCCGCGCGAAGCGAGGGCCTTGCCGATCCGCTGCGAGACGATCGGCGAGATCGTGGACATATCCGCGTAGATCAGCCCGGCCCGCGCCCCCTCGAGAATGCCGTCCTTCCCGAGCGCGACGAGCTCGACGTCGGGCGAGTTGGGCAGCATCGTGATGAGCACCTCGCACCGGGCGGCGACGTCGCGCGGCGAGGCGGCGGCCGTGGCACCCGCGCGGACGAGCTCGTCCACGGGCGCGCGGCTCCGGCTGTGGACGACGAGCGGGTATCCGGCCTTCAGCAGATTTTTCGCCATCGGGCGTCCCATGATGCCGAGGCCAATGAATCCGATCACTTGCGCCATAAGACCCCCGTCAAGGAAGGCGAAATGAGCAACGACACATAACACGACGCGACTTTCGGGGTCAAGCTCCCGGGCGACTGGTCGTCGTCCAAGGTCACCCGGAGGTGTGAAACGCGCGCAGCGCTACGCCTTCTTCCCCCAGAGGTCCCTGGCGAGCCAATCGAGCCCGAGCGCCTTGAGCGTCGCCGGCAGAGGCTTGCCAGTCTTCCGGTCGTAGCCGACCTCGCGGTACCAGGTGTCGACCATCTTCTCCCACTGCTCGCCGACGGCCTGGCCCTTGGCGGGGCCGTCGACCGGCGTCGAGCCGTACCGCGTCGACGGGCGTTCGAGGTCGGGCGTGTGGCCGCTGCGGAGCGACACCACGCGCAGGATGGCGGCCGTCCGGCGACCGAACCGGACCGTCTCCGGCACGGTGACGTCCCAGCCGGTGGCCGCGTTCAGGGCGCGGCAGAGGTTTTCGAGCCGCGTACGCGTGGTGAAGATGCACATCCCGAGGGAGTCCTCGAAGTTCCGGCGACCCCGGATCCCGGCGATGAACTTGGCCACGGCTTCGCCGTCAAAGGTGTTGATGCGCGCGGGTTGGCCCACCTCGGTCGGGTGCACGGGCACCCCGCTCTCCAGCGTTCCAGTTCCGGAGGTGCAGGTGTCGAGCATCTCGTCCCAGCGCGCGCGATGGTCGTGGCCGCGCGGCGCGGCGCCCCTCTCCGTGTAGATGGCGCAGTCTTTGGCGGGGCTCCCGAGCTTCTCGGCCGCACGCTTGACGCCCTCGGCCAGGAGGTCGCCGAACCCCTGGCGACGGCTGATCATCTGGATTAGCCGCGCGGCCCCCTTGATGTCGCCCCACGTGAGCCGGAACCCGAGCTGCGCCTCCGTGATGTAGCCCTTCTCCTGGCACTCCATCACCCAGCCGCAGATCCAGCCGAACTCGTTGACGTCCAGACACGCCTTGTCGAGCTCGGTGTTCAACCAGGCCACGCCATCGACGTCGCTGACCGCGCCGATCGCCCAGCCGGCGCCTGACCAGCCCTCGTACTCGGGCTCGTCCACGATGCTGCCCTTATGGTCGCCTTTCCGGATGACCGACATGTGGCAGTGGTGCATGCCGCACGCGCTGCACTGGTGGCCGCGATGGTCGAAGCCCTCGCGTAGCTTCGGGGCCTCCCACTGACTCATGTCGATGGACGGGACGTTGGTCGTGTAGTTCTTGATCGGCAAGGCGCCCAGCCGTGAGAGGTTCACCACCCCCGGCAAAGTCCCGTACTCGTAGAGCGACTTCGCGGATGGATCGGTGCGGAGATCGAAGCCGATGTCGTCGGCAGCCTGCACGAGCCCGCGGGCGTCCGCCGCCCGCAGTGACTTCGTGCCGCGAACGATCGCCACCGCCTTGAGCTTCTTCCTTCCCATCACCGCGCCGCAGCCGTTCTTCGAGGCGACGTGCCCGTAGTCGCCCTGGATCGCGGCGAAGCGCACGAGGCTTTCCCCCGCCGGGCCGATCGAGTACACGGACAGCTGATGACCGGCCAGGCCCGTCGCCTCGTGGAGCGCGTCCTGCGTCTGCCACGTGTCCTTACCGACCAGGAACTTCGCGTCTCGCAACTGGACGACATCGTCGTTAATGTAGAGATAGACCCAGTCCCGCGACTGCCCCTGGACGACGATCGCGTCGTACCCCGAGTACTTGAGATTCGTCCCGAAGAAGCCGTTCGCCTGCGTCGAGGTGGGGCCGTTGGTCCCCGCGCCGATCGTCACGACGGTGAGGCCGCTCGAGCCCCAGGCGGGCAGCCCGGCCATCGGCCCCGTGGCCAGGATCAGACGATTGTCCGGATGGTCCCAGCTCACGTTGCCCTTGCCGCCCCTCGTCGCGGTCTCCCGGTAGAGGATCATGGCGCCGAGGCCAACGCCGCCGATCAACTCCCGCATGTCGTCGGGGCCCCAGGACTCGGCCCAGCACTTCTTCTTCGTGAGGTCCACGCGCAGGAGCTTGCCGGTGTAGGCGCCGGGCAGCTCGCGGGCGCCGCTCGGGGTTTTCTTCTTGCTCGGAGCCTGGACAGTCGCTGGGGTCATACGGCCACCGGAGTGTTCCCGGGCGCCTTGGACGGACGGCCCAGGATGGTTTCGGGGAGCAGCGCGCTCGTGGTCTTCGAGGCGATGAAGGCCGGCTTGACGTCGAAGGGGTTCCGCCTGAGGTGCGCCTTGAAGCGCGCCAGCGACACGCCGGACTGCACGAGTCCCTTGAGCATACCGACGTCGTTGGTCGTCCAGATGTCGCTCGACGGGCCCAGGATGATCGCGCCCGTCAGGCGGTCGCCGCGCCAGAGGAGCTTCCGGTAGGCGGGCCGGTCGGGCTTGACGCCGCTCGCTGCCTCCGCCTTCGCGTCGTCCCACGCGCCGAACGACGCGACGTCGAGGTGGCAGACCTCGACGATGTTGACGATGAGGCTGCCACGGTAGCCGACGTCCTTGCCGGCCATATTGGCGCCGGCCACCCGCCCGTGCTCCTGGGCGGTCGGCTCGATCGCGTGGACCGCCGGCTCCCCCGTGATGAGATCGCGTCCCTCGGCGATGTCACCCGCGGCGTAGACGTTCCGGACACTCGAGCGCAAGTGGTCGTCCACGACGACGCCGCGATTGACCGTGACGCCGGACCCCTTGAGCCACTCGAGGTTCGTCTTGATGCCCGTCGCCATGATCACGACGTCGCAGAGGATGTCGCCGCCGGCGGCGAAGCGGAGCCGCTTGCGTCCCTTGGCGTCCTCGATCCCTGTGAGCTTGACGCCGGTCCGGATACGGACGCCGTGCTTCGTGAGCCAGTCCTCCACGAGCTTCGCCCCCGCGTCGTCGATCATGCGCGGCAGGATGCGCGGCGCCACCTCGACGATCGTCAGCGTGGCGCCGAGCGCGAGGATCGAGTTCAGGATCGTGAAGGCGATGAAGCCGGCGCCGACCATGACGACGTGGCTGCCGGGTCCGATCTCGGCGAGGACCGCGCGCGCCTCGTCGAGGGTCCAGAACGAGTGGACGCCGCGTCCATCGGCGCCGTCCACCGGCGCCTTCACCGCCGACGAGCCCGTGGCGATCAGACAGTCGTCGTACTCGACGGTCGTCCCGTCGTCGAGCGTGCACACGTTGGCCTTGGTGTCGAGCGCCGTCGCGCGGCGCCCGACCTGCGCCTTCACGCCCCAGTCCGCGAGCACGCGCGGCGTCGCCGTGAACACGTGGGACTCGGCGATCGAGCGGTCCAGGTAGTACGGGAGGACCATGCGCGAGTACGGCCGCTCGGCGCTCACCAGCACGATCTCCGAGCGCTCGCCCTCCTCCTCGCGGATCGTCCGGATCGCGTTCATGCCCGCCGTGCCGCCGCCGATGATGAGGTGCCGTGCGGCCATCGTCACAGCCTCGCTCGCGCAGCCAGGGCCATCATAGACTCGCCTCGGCCGTCGAACGGCCTGCGGCTCGTACGGCCAGAGCCATCATAGACTCGCCTCGGCCGTCGGACGGCCTGCGGCTCGTACGGCCATCACCGCGCCCCCACGAGCACGCGGGCCGTCCGCTCCCGCGCGAACTCGCCGAGCCAGTCGGCCGTCGCCGTCGCCTCGTACGTGATCGCCGCGGTCGGACACGCCTCGGCGCAGGCCGGAGCGCCGCCGCACAGGTTGCATTTGAACGCCTTACGGGTGTCCGGGTCGTAGAACATCGTCCCGTACGGGCACGCGATCGTGCAGAGCTTGCACCCCACGCACGTGTCGTCGAGCACGTCCTTCGCGCCGGCTGCGTTGATCGTGATCGCGCCGACCGGACACGCCGTCATGCACCACCCCTCGGCGCACTGCGTGCACGTGTACGGCGCGTACGAGGTGTGCCCCTCGAAGGGCGACACGCGGATGACCGACTTTGCGGGGTGGAAGGCGCCCGTCTGCATGTACGAGCAGGCCAGCTCGCACCGGAGACAGCCGGTGCACTTCTCGGGGTGGATGCGGAGGACGTTCGTCGTGGTCGCGGGCATGGTCATCGCTTCTTTCGGTCGCCGCGTCCCGTGGACGCGCCGCGTTCGAGGTGGCCGATGAACTCGTCGAGCGGGATCGCCGCCATCGTCATCCCGGCGGCGCCGCCGCGTGCGCCGAGCTCGACGGACACGCGAGACACCGTGGCGTTGTCCGGCGCCTCGATGACGGAGAGGAAATCGTAGGGGCCGAGCAGCGCGTACTGGGCGATGACGCGCACTCCCATGCGCGTCACGTCGGCATTCACCTTGCGGATCCAGCCCGGGCGCTCGCGGAGCACCTTACGCCCCGACTCGGACAGCGTGCTCAGCATGATGTACAGGGCCACCGCCGCGCCTCCTCACTGCTGCGCTCGCACAGCGGTCGGAAGTATATCATGCGCTAAACAGGAGACGACGACCATGACGACGCACGCGCTTCGCAGCCGCAACTGGCTCGGGCCTCGCACC